>Ga0325402_1001167_pt1 | contig 20818 bp, 8 predicted proteins | sample PopdelMetagenome_22_FD_207212 | JGI IMG/M metagenome (GOLD analysis project Ga0325402, IMG submission 207212) | Populus deltoides microbial communities from Bellville, Georgia, United States - Xylem-PdKOR-R3 | ecosystem: Host-associated > Plants > Phyllosphere > Stem > Wood/Secondary xylem...
TATATATATATATATATATATATATTACAATGAAGTATTTTTTTTTCCACGTAGGATATGGTATAACATCATATTTAAGAATCATACGAGGATTCAATCCTTTAATTATCCCTTTCCATGCTATCTGTCAATGCATTTAACATCAAAATACTATCTTTTACTTTATGTCTATTTGGGTCATAAATTTAGAATCCTTAGATAACAATTCCTTTATAAATCTCGCAATTAATTGACTATTGGCAAGTATTCCTGCCACTAAAAATTCGCATATTTAACATGTATTTAATTTTAGTCTTTACAATATTATAACAAAATCTCTTTCTCCTTATACATCCAATATCCATGCTAATTTCTATTCATTCTTTTACATTAGACAAAAATAATTTGTCTTCATTGGCCATAAATATTACATTGTCGCTAATAGAATTTCATTTGATTGTTATACTTGCCATAAAAATTATATCGTGTTAATAATCATACGATTCCCTTTTTACGACACACCTTCATTATTTATAAAAAATTCATCGGCATTGTCTATATACACAGTACATGATTCACAAATCATGTTAATTACATTTTTTTTTCAATTTAAAAACAATAAACATATAGCATCCATAACTTGACGAGACTATATCCCAACGATCAATAAATTTTTATTCAAGATATCCAATTTGAACGTTGAAACTATAATGTCATCTCTTCTCTCTTTTTTTCTTCTTTTTTTCTAGAGGTCGTTTGTCCTTTCGTTGGTTGAATTTACCAATTTACTACCATCCCATGCATTCTTTTCGATGACAAAATCTCCTTCTCCATCTCTTTCATGAGGATTAGCTTTTTACATATTCAACTTCAATAATTCAACATTAATACCACAAACATGATTTCACCATTGTAGTTTTATCATAACAATTTAATATTATACATGTTTCATTAATGACTCGACGAGTCCATAACTCATGCATCAACACTTTCATACGAGCCACTAATCTAACCACACATTCCTCAGTCATCAATGCTTTTGACATCACTAGAACCAAAAACTAGGTAACTAGCTTTTCCATTAACCTATTTACCAGAGCACAAGTTCCTTTTTTAGCCCATTCACTAGAACACTAGCTGTCATAGCCCAAACTAGCACCAGATGCCATCCAACAGGAATCACTAGTATTCCATCCAACAAGAATACTAGCTCATAGCCCAAATTGGGCACCAGATTCCATTCAACAGGAATCACTAGTATTCCATCCAACAAGAGTACTAGCCCATAGCTTAAACTGGGCACCAGATTCCATCCAACAGGAATCACCAGTCAACAGCCTAACCCGTGTAGTAGATTCCATCCAACAAGAATACTAGCTCATAGCCCAAACCGGGCACCAGATTCCATCCTACAGGAATCACCAGTCAACAGCCCGACCTAGGCACCAGATTCCATCCAACAAGAATACTAGCCCACGGCCCAATCCAGGCATCAGATTTCATCCAACATGAATCACCAATATTCCATCCAACAAGAATACAAGCCCACAGCCCAATCCGGGCACCAGATTCCATTCAACAGGAATCAACAGTATTACATCTAACAAGAATACTAGCCCACAACCCAAACCAGGCACCATATTCCATTCAACATGAATCACCAATCAACAACCCAATTTGGGTACTCGATTCCATCCAACAAGAATCGTCAGTATTCCGTCCAACATGAATAATAATCAACAGCCCAACCCGGGCACCCGATTCCATCCAACGGGAATCGTCAGTATTCCATCCAACAGGAATACTAATCAACAGCCTAACCCGGGCATCAAATTTCATCCAATAAAAATACTAATCATTATATTCTATATATCAGAATTCAAATAATAATCAAAATAATTCCACGACATAATAAAAATATAGACCATATCAATTAAAATATTTATGGTGCTAAGCACCTACTTCCTTCGCATAAATTATTTAAACACACACACATCATCAGCATACATGTATAAATTGAGCATCAATAATTTAATCACAACATACAATTAAATTATCACCCTAAAATTAGTACACTTCATTTTTGTTATTACACATCTAACTCGACAGTCAGTACACTGTCGCCACTAACTCTATTGAAGCCGGCTAGTCCACTACATTTTCCTTGACATAAACATTTACAATTACACAAGTTCAAGTACATTTATAGGAAATATCATTTATTTAACTCTAACAAGTATTGTTAAATCAAAATTTTGAGATGCAAGGCACCTACCTAATGTTTGAACTCGTGCAAAAGACTCATGCTAGTGAACAGATCCTGCAATCTCTCATGTATCATTAAAGATACACATCAAATGTGGCTCTACCATAATTGAAAATTCCATTCTAAAACTCATTTAAATTTAACATCATACGACACATGAATTCGTGTGTGTGTGTATTATAATTTCCTTTCATTACTTGTCTTTCTAGGCTAAATATCTTCAAACATGGCCTAACAATATTTTTATTTTGCTCAACCCATCATGTGCAGACTTAGTAACTTCACATCCTTACATTTATTCATAACATTGAAACTAATTCATTTTCTTATCAAACAATTTCTTGGTCGAATGACCTTATTTATTTTTTTCATGATGAGTTTTTCAATTCTTTTTCATAAGTCCACTATACTTCATCTTAAGTAAATTTAACAACAAGTTTTCATCATAATTCCATGCACACACCTTAATTTAACCTTTTTCTCCTCTTTTATTATCCATTTGGACAAACTTAAAACACCACAAAAAATGGAATTTTCCTCACATTTATCAATTATTTCAAACACAACCCAATTCATTCAGCATTTAACAAACCACAATCCAATATAATCCCCATAACATTAAATTGAATAAACTCAAGTTCAAGATTTCCATTTTGGTCGAATTCCATATTATGATGGGAATTAGGAGTCTTTTAAAATTCTTCCAATAGACACTTTACCTAATTTTCTTTTTAATTATTCGAATTAAACCTTTACCCATTCATTTCATATCTATTCTAACCTCATTCAACTCAAATCCATAGCAATTAAAACAATTAAGCTCATCCTCTCATTGATATGTCTAGGCCGAAACCACCCCTAGCATGGCCATGAGTTTTTTTTTCTCAACTTTTATGAAATGTAATCCCTTACCCACACATTAAACACTCCTATTTATCTCATTAATACACAATTTTCATGTCAATTTCAAGCAACAATTCCAAACCCTTCAAGTTAAGTTTGGCCGAAACTTTGCATTAAATAGAGGATACAATTTTCTTCAAGTTTTCTTTTAATTACCACTAGACCCAATCCTTTTTAATCCCTAAAAACATATATTTAACATTAAATCAACAAACTCAATCCTTTTCATACAATTTCAAAACTTCCATAACACACTTTACAACACAATCATATTAATTTCATGTCAAAACCTCAAATTGAGCTTTAGTCAATATTTCTTACCTCTTAATTACAAGGAATCAAAGAAAAAATGGTAGAGATCTAAGCTTTTCTCCATTTTATTCTCTTCCCCTTTTCAACTTTTAATTTTCCTCTTTTCTTCATTTTCTTCACCATTTATTTTCTCTCTTAATCCATCAAAATCTTGTGTTTAATCAACATATCTCTCAAAATCACTCATTATTTTCTCATTTTGGAAAATAAATCCTTAAAATTTTGGAAGAAAATGACAAAACCCTCATCACTCCCTCTACCAAGGCTGCTGGCTAAAACTTATAATGAGAGAGGATGAAAGTTTGATTTATTTACTACGATGCCCTTCATTTAATCCTTTAGGTGATTTTGGTGTAAAATACCAACTTCTGACCGTAATAAAAATGTTTTTTTGAACTTGAAAAATTCTAAACTTTTAAAAAAAGGTAAGAAAATATGTTAGAAGGCTCCATGAAAAAATTCAGATTTTTTTGATAATCATGTCGAGAGTTATGCATTTTAGCCTAAAACTGAACAATTTATGATTTTCCATCAAAATTCAAGTTTTTTTATTCAATTCTTACATAAATTGTACCAATTGTTTTACTAAATCCTTGGGATCATTTTATTTTCTTAAATATATTTATTCTACATTCTTACCATCTATTTTATTTACGAACTTATTATCGTTTTATAGTAACATTACCAATATTTATTTGGTTCCTGCACCATCAGTCTTAACTTTTCTTTGTACTATTTTTTATTTTTTTTATTATCATTCTAATTTCTTGAAATTATTTTTCTTATTCTTTTATCCATTGAAACTAATTATCGGTTTCACTGTCTTTATGACTTTTAAACTAAAATTCATAACTCCAGTAGGAACCCCATCCATACTTTTATATTTAATCATAGAGACCATTCTCTCCATTTCACATAATATTCTCTATTATTTATATCATTTTTTTTTACAATTAGAATTGGGTTCCCTATTTTGTTTCACTTTGGTTCCATGGGTTATTATAGTCTAATGTCCTAGATTGCGGGTTTCACGACACCAAGGTTGACTCAGTCAAGCCTGTATATCATCGTCTTAATATTTTTTTTAAAAAAAATATTTCAACAATATGTTATCATCTCAATATTTTAAAAGTGTTTCTTCTAGTATGCATGGTTTTTTTTTTTTTACTTCCTACCATCTTTATAATTTTTAATGTTAGAAAAAAATTGAGTTAGCTCACGGTGGAGTGCTGACTAAAAATCTAGTAAGAAAATCTAAACGGTGTTGGAAAAATATTAAAACAATCAACAATAAAAAAAAAATGCCTTTTTCCTTCTAGAAACACCTAAAAAACTTGTTGTCAGGGTAATATGGTCTTTTAACATAGGTCTATTAGTCATTATCGCTTTGATGGGGGATAAATCGATCTTTTTACAATTTTAGTGCACAATATAATAAATACATTTCCTTTAAAATTATTTTTTAAAAAGCTTATGCCTAGGGGTGTTTTTGTATTAATAATTTTTTAAGAAGAATGAATTGACTTAAATGTCCTTAAAAGTGAAATTTTCTTTATCTTACATCCAGGGGTATTTTTGTATTTTCACTCGATTTTTTTTGTTGTTATCAAGCTTGTCTAAGGGTATTTTATAATTTAAAAATATAAACATTACTAAAAAAAAGTCGCTTACACGTGTAGTGTGGTCAACAACAACACCAAATCGTCTTGGTATCCTCTCCGTGATGAGGCAGCGTGAATGGCCAACGACTGTTCGGCTTAGCATTGGTGACTTTTTAGTTTTTATATATATTTTTCTCTCTCCTCTTTGATTTGGTCCCTATTCTTTTGATTACTATTTGTTTTATTTGGAATCATTTATAAATGTGGAATTCGTTTTCAATTTCAACCCCGTGAAATCTTTTCATCTTTTAAGTTGGTTCTCATTCTTTTTATTTTTATTTTTATTTGTTTTGTTTGAGAAAACTTTTTAAATTTTTTTTTTTTATGATTTCATCCTCCATTTCTTTTTACCAAATTTGATCCCTATTTTGTTTTTCACTTTGGCAATTTTTTTGAATTTATTTTTTCCCTTCAATTTTATCATTCAACATTAAATTGACTGAGAATTGAGATTCTTGATATAGCTTAGGCCTAGAATTTCACAGGTTGCAAGTTTTAAAGATTAATCCAAATTAAGAAGGTTCACCTAAGTTTGTTTTTTCCTTTAAGAACAACTCAAGTTTTTTTCAGTTTCAGACTTCAGCGTTTATTCAATTTAAGTTTTGGCTCTATTATTTTTATTTATTTGCTTCTATAAAATTTATCACTAATTTTGAAAATGACATGAATAATCTGGATTCTTTTTATTTCTTGTTCTTTGTTGAATTTACTTTGATAAATTTTTTAAATCTATATATGTTTTCTCAATTTCATCCTTTAAATGTTAGGTTTGTTAGGATTTTTTTTCTAGTTCCATCCTTCAATGTGTTACAAGGGACTGGTTGCGTAAATGAAAGGTTTTAGCACCCGTAGTATGCCCTACCTAAGATAAACTGCTTGGTGTTTGGTTTGCTTTATGATTGCTATAGTGTTTGTGTTCTCTAATCAATTTTTCTATGATAGGTGGTTTACTATGATAAATGGACTTCAGTTCGAAGTTTAAAAGAAATGGTCAATGTGGATCACACCTTTAGATGTGTCTACAAAGTACCAAGGTGAACCAATGCAGATCTCTTGAAATCTGTGTTTGATTTAAACTAAATTTATAACCTACGATTTTAGAGATAATTAAGATAGAAATCTAAGGAGATTCAATATGCTTTACAAGCTCATTTTTCCCTTAATATTTCAAGTGTTTGAGACTCGTAAATTATAAGAAAGAGGAACAAAAAAACAAAGTTAGAAATCTAAGGAAATTCAAGGTGCTTTAAAAGCCCCCTTTTTTTTTTTTGCTTTAGTATTTTATACTTTTACGGCTCGTAAATCGTGAAATTAAAATTTAAAATGTCCCCAATTATAATTGAGGCTTCTTTTAAGGATGTATGATGATTTATTATTCCTAGAAAAATATTTTGGATATTAACCACTTAAGGTTTCTTTATCCAAATATTAACAGCAAATAATAACAAATTATTTCCAATAATATTTTGGATATTCATCCCTTAAGGATTTCTTTATCCAAACATTGATGGTGAATAATAGATAAATTTCCCCTAAAATAAGATTTTTATATTTTTTGGAATATTGGCCAACACCAAAATGTAAAATCTAGAATGTAAGAAAATAATTTTTTTGTGTTTTTAAGAAATCCATGCTAAAACACATTTTCTTTTAAAACTTAGAATATTTGTTTAAAAAAAAACATTCAAAATATGTTAGGGTGTTGGTTATATGCAACACACAAGAAAACATTTTTTTAGACATATACACATACACATGAGAAAAAACTATTAAATAAATACACAAAAAAAACCAACGATCTTACTCATTTTTTTAGGGGTTGGGTCCAGCTCGGTCCATGTGGCTGGGTCGAACCCAGCAGGCCTAGCCAGGTCACTGGCCAGTGACCCGGATGGGCACAAAGACATGCGTGAGTTTCCTCACGTGTGCCTTGGTTATTGTTTAAGTGAATTATAATTCACTTGAACAGTAACAATGCAACTATGCATGCCAAAGCTGGGAATAACAGATTTGGAGGCAGAAATGAAGGAGCTGCAGTGATGTTGAAGGCGTGATGGCTGATCTATCCGTGTTCGTTTGTTTCAGCCCTTTTCCATTTGTTCTCTGTTTGCGTCTGTTTCCTGCGTTTAGCTATGCGTCTTCGTCCCTCTCTTTACTGGTTTTAGCTTCAGTTTTTCTTCTCTCCCTCTCCTCTGTTTTGATTTCCCGTCTCACAGTAACGCAAGGATGAAGGAAAGAAACTCTCTCTATTCTTTGTGTTTTTTTTCCCCTCTCCCTTTCTCTTCTTTCTTTCGTTTCTCTGCTTTTTTTTGTCACTTCCTTTGCCTTCTGCAGGTTTCACCAATTTCGACAGATATAGTTTCTGTCAATGTTTAGCATCTGGCCACAACCTGGTTGGTCAAAAGGGATCTCTTGATCTAATTTTGGAAAACTAACAATGCCGAGTATCGCAATCTGACTGAGAGTCTGCTATAAGAACAACGAGCCCTAAGACCCAATAAAGGTGTAGGTCAATTCCTTAACATGGCATGAGTATCAGCATATAGCTGGGATGATTATATATTGCACGAAACCAAATCAGAATCGAAGCCTAATTTGGAACAAAAAATCGCGACAGCAGCACAATCAGTTTTTTTTACTGCAAATTATAAGGAATTTATCCAACCTTAAGGGCTAGATAAAAAAGGAACGAATTTAGCATTATGAAAACTCCTAATCAGTCTAAAAAACCTGACAATTTTGGCAGCAAAGAAGGAGGATAAAAAGGGTAGAAAACAGCTCAAACAGGGTTCGAAAAGCATTTTTTTCTTCTCTATTTTTGTCAATCTTCCAGCAAACATGAGCTAATCTCTTGCACTTGGTTCAAGAGGGGTACACATAATCTCTAGCACGTGGGGTCCAAAAATGAGTAACAACATAATGTTAAAGGTTTTTTTTATATTGGGCTTCGTGATTTTCTTCAATTTCTTTTCTATTCATTTTTCTCAGTCCCATCGTTTTTTTTATTGACTTATCCTGATCTCATGACCTAACTTGCATATTTGGCATGCTCACTCAGGTTAGCTCAAGACTAGTATTTTTCTCTCTCTTTTTTTCATTTGATTAGTTGAAATCCTAGTTTTATTGTCTTCTCTGTTTCAATAACCTTTTTGTTTTTGTTTTCTTTTTTTACAAGTTCCTATGATTTTTCTTTTATTGAAATTGATTTATTGATATTATATGTTCTTTAAAATATGCTTGGGTCACCTGGCTTTTTTTTTACCAATAAAATAAATGTACAGAGCATGTCCATAAATCTAAATATATACTTTATTATGTTGTTTGTCCCTTAATTTTGACCCCATATATATATGCAAGGTCTTCATGATTCATGTGTCAGCTTATGAAATCATCCCTGTAGAGGATGATGCACCATACCAAATCACAAATCATAGCAGGAGCAATACTTGTTAAACAATTGGTCAAAAAGCAATTTACACATCCAATTCTGAACATTTTCAGTATCTTTTTTTTGTGGGTTGGATTTTTAACGATTTTTCCAGTATCATTTTAGGGAACATTTCAAGTTCTTCATTGAAACATGATGAATTGCAAGCCCGAACCAAAATGTTATTAACAATGAAGCAATGTGTTCGGGGATTTCACATAATTTACCATCCTAAAATATTTGATCAAATAGTTAACTAAAAAGTTTGTAATAAATTCTAAAAAAAAATTGTGAAAAACTTAATTTACATTCTCAAGTGGCTGCAACCTTTGCATTCTCTTTGTTTAACATTAAGGAGTGTTTTTAATATATTTTTTAATTTAATTTGATGTATTTTAAAAAATAAATTTTCCTAGATGTTGGTTTTAAAGTTTAAATATAGAAAATTAATAGAGTACGCAAACTTTATTAATCAACATACCCACTCTTGACAATATCTATATACAGTGTAAAACCTTTACACATTAGCAAGCATAATTAAGTGATTATTAGATAATTCATCGGCACCACATTATGAATAGGATTAATTTTTTTTAACGTGAAAAAAAAATCTAAGTGTTATTAATATCTTTTCTAGTAAAAATAAGATTTAAACTGTGTGAAAATTGATCTAATATATGTAGTAGTTTTGGCAGATCTAAAAACAATCCAAATGACCGGTAAAAATATAATTTGACTCAAAATAAATATTTAAAATGAGATATTTTTTATAAATATTGAGATAATGACATATTGGATTAGTTCAAATCAAGTCATATGTTAACATACTCTTTCATCTGTCGAGTCATGAGAACATGATAACCTAATAGTAAGCAAACCAAAACAAATTATAAAGATCAATTTTTAATAAACTCAATGTTAAATGATAAAATTAAAAAAAACAAAATAAAAAAAGAATTAAAAAACCTGAGTTAACTTGGGTTAACCTATCATATCCATGACTTGGATCATGAGACCAAAATAACCCAATAGAAATGTGAAATTGAAAAAAAAATAGATTAAAAAAGACACAAAAAAATAATTCGGATTAATCCAGATTAAGTTGTCAAACCTGTGACCTGATTCATGAGATGAACATAATCTTATAAGAAGCAAACCAAAACAAATTACGAAACCTAATTTTCAAACACTTAATGTTGAAAGATAAAATTAAAAAAATTTAATTAAAAAAAGAGAAAAAAAACACGAGCTAACTAAGTTAACTCATTAAAATAGCAGTTCAGATCATAAGATTGAGATAATATTATAGAAATTAAATTGAAAAGAATTATAAAATTTAATTCCTAATAAACCTAAAGTTAAAAAATAAAATTGGAATTAAAAAAAATTGAAAAAAAAACTATTACAATAAATAATATATTATAAGTAGGGCCGATGAAATTTCCAATTCTTTTAGGGGTTTGTTTTTGTAATGTATCCCACAATTTATTTATTTCAGTGAAGCAGTTTCAAGTTCTGGCAATTATAGTTTATTTGGTTGATGTAATGGAGTAGAGCTTATCCAAGGTCCAACGCCCCTTCCAATAATAATAATAATAAAAAGTAGCAATTTACCCACATTTTATACTCACACTGTCATAACCTAATTTTTAATCATTTTATTTTAATTATTATTATTATTTTTACTGAAAAGAATAAAAAAAATGATGATGAAAAAAAAATAATAATAAAGATGGAAAAACAAGTAAAATGAAATAAATGAAGGATGAATTAAAATTTGGGTTATGACAAGCTGATTAGAAGTTTTGGGGTTTAATTAAAATTTGAAATTAATCTAATTAAGCTTGGAATTAATTTAATTAATCCAATTAAGGGTTTAATTGGATAATTGATAAATTTTTAGACTTAATTAAGCTTGAAATTAATTTAATTCATCCAATCAAGGGTTTAATTGGAGAATTGATAAGTTTTGAGACTTAATTAAGCTTGGAATTAATTTAATTAATCCAATCAGGGGCTTAATTGGAGAATTGATAAGTTTTAGACTTAATTGGACTTTGGACTTAATTAAATTAATGAAATCAGGGACTTAATTGAAGAAATAGCAAAGTTTGGGGTTAATTAGGGACACGATTGCAGCAGTTTAAAGTCCAAGGACTAACTTGTAAAAGGCGCCGAAATGCAGGGAAAATTATTGTTTAAACCAGGGGCTTAATTATAAACTTGTCGAAACTTCATGGGTCAAAGTGAAAATGGCCACTGTTTATCTCCAAACGGCGTCGTTTTGAAGGGACGATGTTCATCTTCTTCTTTAAACCAGCGACCGTTTTCCACAGTAAAGGCCGAGAGACGTTGCAGCAGTAAATCGTCTGTTGGTTTCAGTTATAGGCGCCTTAATGGTGGTCGACCCTCAGCATACCGCCGTTACCAACCCGCCGGGCTCTATATAAGCAGAGGAGCACCGAAGAACAGGGGCTGGTTGGTTAGAGGGAGAGGGGAGGAAAAAGGAAGAACCCGAACCCGAAGACAGAAATAAAAAAACACAGGGGGATAAAAACAGAGAAATAAACCCAGAAAAGGAGGGGGATCACGGAAATGAAAGAAAAAAAAAGAGAGCCATGAATAGAGGGGGGCCAGAAATAAACAAGCAGAAATAGAAAAGGAAGAAACGTTGAAACAGGCCGGAGAGATTGCTGGCCCTCCTTCAGAACTCCAGCTTAGGGGATTCCAATTTCCCCTCTCCCCAGAGCACAGGCTCAACACACCAAACGTACAGAGACATAGCAGAGGAAATGAAGCAGACTCAGGGGGGAGAAAACGAACACCAAAGGAAGGAAACAGAGGACTAAACCCAGCTTTGGTTTAGTCCCAGAATTCAAGCATAACACAGAATAAAACAGAGCAAGAAAACAAAGAAAAAACAAGCAGAAAAGGAAGAACCTAAACAGAGGAAGGCCACCGTGACCAGCACCATCGTTGCTACTGCTTTCGATTTTTTTCAGAACCAGGTAAGTAAGCTTCACTTCCCCCACTTTTCATTTTAATTCACTCCCTTTACCTGCACATGCATGCGTGATTTAATTCACGCGTGCTTTATGTTGCCCAGCCGGGTCACTGGCTTGGGCCAGTGACCAGGCCAAGCCAGTGACCCGGCTGGGCCAGCTGGGTCCAGCCCAAAAAAATAAAAAAAATAAAAAAAATAAAAAAAATATGTGCATGCGTAAAAATAAATTTATTTTTATTTATTTATTCACTGGCGCTAGAGTAGGGAATAAAAAATATTGATCTGATTTTTTTTCCGTAGCTATGAATTTTTACCAACGCCAGAGTTGGAATTATTAGAGCTCGAATATTCACTAGCGTCAAAGTCAGGAATATTATAAACAAATCATCATAGCATAAACTAATAAACATTTAGCAATTTAAGACAAAACCAGCAATGCAGTCTGCCTTAGGCAGAACGTTTAAGAGGTGATAATATCTTCCCTTTTACGTAACCAATCCCGAGCCATAGAATCTCTGTTGACCCGTTAGGGTTCCTAGTGACCATAATACTAGGTGACGACTCCTCAAACAAGATCTTTTTCCTAAAAGAACAAGATGCCAGAAATCTGTTCTTTTTTATTAATCAACGAATTATTTTTAGAGCCGTCGCGATGTCGGGTGCGACACACACAAACATAAGATTAATTCAACAAAAACCGAGGAATAATTCAATTTCTATAAAATAGAATATCATCAACTCCATTCTTGGTATTTTAACTTAATTATAACTTTGAAGTATTTTCTTTTATTTTCTAGGAAAATGAGAAAAAAAAACACGCTTTATATAAAAGACTAGAAAATTCTCCACGTATAATTTCTCGTTTTCCATCTCTTTTATGAGCTTGATTGAAGGCCCACTTGATAAGCCCATTATCATTCAAAGCCCAACTACTAAATTAAGGCCTAGAACCAGCCCATAAAACACTTAAAATCAACGTTCAACTTTCCACCAATAATTGGACCTTTCCTTCTTCGCCTGCTTTCCTGTAACAGTTGATATACCATAAGAACCTCAAATTATGCTCCCTTTGTCATCTCTTGTCTAAATTTTACTAATTATTTCACTTATTCCATATGGATTCCAACCATTTTTTTGAATTACCCTTCTTGGCAACTTTTCTTTTTGTATTTAAAACTAGATTTAGGTGTATTTTAAAAATATGTTTCGTTTAAAAATATATTAAATTAATAATTTTTAATGTTTTTTTATTTATGGTTTGAGGTATTGATATAAAAAATTAAACATTCGTATCAAATACCAAACATACATTTATATCAAACATTAATGCACTGGTTGATATTAAATAACTTTTATTTTAATTTCTTCTTTTTTAGTTTAGATTTTTTTTACTTTTTTATTCAATATTATTAGGCTCTTATAATTTTTCTATTTAAAGAAAAATATTCCAATTATTGACCTAATAATTTATCTAAGTAAAACTGGCGATGTAAAACTGGACAAAAATGCATGAGCATCCATTTTGTCACGGCCTGCGATGTAAAACTGGCGACATATCTAAGTAAATAATATATATTTAATTAAATAAAAATACTAATTTTATGACCTAATAATTTATCAATTAAATTCTAAATTATTAAAAAATAGTTTATTGCAACGACGGCATATTGTTTGTTGAAAAAAGGAATGGAGCAAAACTCTTTAAAAAAAGGATACACGAACCTCGCATGAGCTTTTTGATTTTTAACCGAGCTCGCAAGCTTGACCTCTCTTTCCTTTTACTTTTCATTATTTTTTTAATAAATACTTTTTATTAATTGTTACGTTAATCTTCCATCTCAAAGTTCTTATCAACTTTTTTTTTTTTTAATTTTTATTATTATCATTATTACTAGTATTATTACTATTAGTATTACTAGTACTATTACTATTACTATTACTAGTATTACTACTACTACTAGTATTATTATTGTTGTTGTTGTTATTTTTGTTATTGTTATTATTGTTACTATTATTGTTGTATTATTGCTGCTTATAATTTATACAATTAATCTCCCTGTGGTTCGACCCCGGTCTTACCGGGTTATTTATTACTTCGACACTCCTGCACTTGGAAGAAGACATCAATCTTTTGGTCGTGTCATGGAACGCTGACTAAAAATCTAGTAAGAAAATCTAAACGGTGTAGGAAAAACATTAAAACAATCCACAATAAAAAAAAATGCCTTTTCCTTCTAAAAACACCTAAAAAACTTGTTGTCAGGGTAATATGGTCTTTTCACATGGGTCTATTAGTCATTATCTCTTTGATGGGGGATAAATCGATCTTTTTACAATTTTAGTGCACAATATAATTAATACATTTCCTTTAAAATTATTTTTTAAAAAGCTTATGCCTAGGGTGTTTTTGTATTATTAATTTTTTAAGAAGAATGAATTGACTTAAATGTCCTTAAAAGTGAAATTTTCTTTATCTTACATCAAGGGGTATTTTTGTATTTTCACTCAGTTTTTTTTTGTTATTATCAAGCTTGTCTAAGGGTATTTTATAATTTAAAAATATAAACATTACTAAAAAAAAGTTGCTTACACGTGCAGAATGGTCAACGACAACACCAAATCGTCTTGGTATCCTTTCCGTGATGAGGCAACATGAGTGGCCAACGACTGTTCGGCTTAGCATTGGTGACTTTTTAGTTTTTATATATATTTTTCTCTCTCCTCTTTGATTTGGTCCCTATTCTTTCGATTACTATTTGTTTTATTTGGAATAATTTATTAATGTGGAATTCGTTTTCAATTTCAACCCCGTGAAATCTTTTCATCTTTTAAGTTGGTTTTCATTCTTTTTATTTTTATTTGTTTTGTTTGAGAAAACTTTTTAAATTATTTTTTTTATGATTTCATCCTCCATTTCTTTTTACCTAATTTGATCCCTATTTTGTTTTTCACTTTGGCAATTTTTTTGAATTGATTTTTTCACTTCAATTTTATCATTCAACATTAAATTGACTGAGAATTGAGATTCTTGATTTAGCTTAGGCCTAGAATTTCACAGGTTGCAAGTTTTAAAGATTAATCCAAATTAAGGAGGTTCACTCAAGTTTGTTTTTTCCTTTAAGAACAACTCAAGTTTTTTTCAGTTTCAGACTTCAGCGTTTATTCAATTTGAGTTTTGGCTCTATTATTTTTATTTATTTGCTTCTATAGAATTTATCACTAATTTTGAAAATGACATGAATAATCTGGATTCTTTTTATTTCTTGTTCTTTGTTGAATTTACTTTGATAAATTTTTTAAATTTATATCTGTTTTCTCAATTTCATCCTTTAAATGTGAGGTTTGTTAGGATTTTTTTCCAGTTCCATCCTTCAATGTGTTGCACCCTCGCGAAAGCTCGGCGTCGCGACGACCCTCCCCGTGAGGGGGGATTGATTTCAGGGTTTTTTTTTTTATGAATAAGGGAGTCGCCACCTAGTATTATGGTTACAAAGAAACCTAATTGGTCTTTTAGAGATTCTAAGGCAAGGGACTGGTTGCGTAAAGAAAAGGTTTTAGCACCCGTAGTATGCCCTACCTAAGGTAAACTGCTTGGTATTTAGTTTGCTTTATGATTGCTATAGTGTTTGTGTTCTCTAATCAATTTTTCTATGATAGGTGGTTTACTATGATAAATAGACTTCGGTTCGAAGTTTAAAAGAAATAACCATTGGTCAATGTGGATCACATCTTTAGATGTGTCTACAAAGTACCAAGGTGAACCAATACAGATCTCTTGAAATTTGTGTTTGATTCAGACTAAATTTATAACCTATGATTTTAGAGATAATTAAGATAGAAATCCAAGGAGATTCAATATGCTTTACAAGCTCATTTTTCCCTTAATATTTCAAGTGCTTGAGACTCGTAAATTATAAGAAAGAGGAACAAAAAAACGAAGTTAGAAATCTAAGGAAATTCAAGGTGCTTTAAAAAGCCTCTTTTTTTTGCTTTAGTATTTTATACTTTTACGGCTCGTAAATCATGAAATTAAAATTTAAAATGTCCCCAATTATAATTGAGGCTTCTTTGAATGATGTATGATGATTTATTATTCCTAGAAAAATAATTTGGATATTAACCACTTAAGGTTTCTTTATCCAAATATTAACAGCGAATAATAACAAATTATTTCCAATAATATTTTGGATATTCATCCCTTAGGGATTTCTTTATCCAAACATTGATGGTGAATAATAGATAAATTTCCCCTAAAATAAGTTTTTTATATTTTTTGGAATATTGGCCAACACCAAAATGTAAAATCTAGAATGTAAGAAAATAATTTTTTTGTGTGTTTAAGAAATCCATGCTAAAACATATTTTCTTTTAAAACTTAGAATATTTGTTTAAAAAAAAAACATTCAAAACATGTTAGGGTGTTAGTTATATGCAACACACAAGAGAATATTTTTTTTAGACATATACACATACACATGAGAAAAAAACCATTAAATAAATACACAAAAAAAACCAACGATCTTACTCATTTTTTTAGGGGTTGGGTCCAGCTCGGCTCATGTGGCTGGGCTGAACCCAGCAGGCATAGCCGGGTCACTGGCCAGTGACCCGGCTGGGCATAAAGACACGCGTGAGTTTCCTCACGCGTGCCTTGGTTATTGTTTAAGTGAATTATAATTCACTTGAACAATAACAATGCAACTATGCATGCCAAAGCTGGGAATAACAGATTTGGAGGCAGAAATGAAGGAGTTGCTGCGATGTTGAAGGCGTGATGCTGATCTATCCGTGTTCGTTTGTTTCAGCCCTTTTCCATCTGTTCTCTGTTTGCGTCCGTCTCCTGCGTTTAGCTCTGCATCTTTGTCCCTCTCTTTACTGGTTTTAGCTTCAGTTTTTCTTCTCTTCCTCTCCTCTGTTATGATTTCCCGTCTCACAGTAACGCAAGGATGAAGGAAAGAAACTCTCTTTATTCTTTGTGTTTTTTTTCTCCTCTCCCTTTCTCTTCTTTCTTTTGTTTCTCTGCTTTTTTTTTTGTCTCTTCCTTCGCCTTCTGCAGGTTTCACCAATTTTTACAGATATAGTTTCTGTCAATGTTTAGCATCTTGCCACAACCTGGTTGGTCAAAAGGGACTCTTGATCTGATTTTGGAAAACTGACAATGCCGAGTATCGCAATCTGACTAAGAGTTTGCTATAAGAACAACGAGCCCTAAAACCCAATAAAGGTGTAGGTCAATTCCTTAACATGGCATGAGTATCAGCATATAGCTGGGATGATTATATATTGCACGAAACCAAATTAGAATCGAAGCCTAATTTGGAACAAAAAATCGCGACAGCAGCACAATCAGTTTTTTTTACTGCAAATTATAAGGAATTTATCCAACCTTAAAGGATAAATAAAAAAGAAATGAATTTAGCATTATGAAGACTCCTAATCAGTCTAAAAAACCTGACAATTTTGGCAACAAAGGAGGATAAAAAGGGTAGAAAACAGCTCAAACAGGGTTCGAAAAGCATTTTTTTCTTCTCTATTTTTGTCAATCTTCCAGCAAACATGAGCTAATCTCTTGTATTCGGTTCAAGAGGGGTACACACAATCTCTAGCACATGGGGTCCAAAAACGAGTAACAACACAATGTTAGAGGTTTTTTTATATTGGGTTTCGTGATTTTCTTCAATTTCTTTTCTATTCATTTATCTCAGTCCCATCATTTTTTTTATTGGCTTATCCTGATCTCATGACCTAACTTCTATATTTGGCATGCTCACTCAGGTTAGCTCAAGACTAGTATTTTTCTTTCTGTTTTTTTCATTTGATTAGTTGAAATCCTAGTTTTGTTGTCTTCTCTATTTCAATAACCTTTTTGTTTTTTTTTTTTTACAAGTTCCTATGATTTTTCTTTTATTGAAATTGATTTATTGATATTATATGTTCTTTAAAATATGCTTGGGTCACCTTGCTTTTTTTTTTACCAATAAAATAAATGTACACAACATGTCCACAAATCTAAGTATATACTTTATTATGTTGTTTGTCCCTTAATTTTGACCCCGTATATATATGCAAGGTCTTCATGATTCAGGTGTCTGCTTATGAAATCATCCCTGTAGAGGATGATGCACCATACCAAATCACAAATCATAGCAGGAGCAATACTTGTTAAACAATTTGTCAAAAAGCAATTTACACATCCAATTCTGAACATTTTCAGTATCTTTTTTTTGTGGGTTGGATTTTTAATGATTTTTCCAGTATCATTTTAGGGAACATTTCAAGTTCTTCATTAAAACATGATGAATTGCAAGCCCGAACCAAAATGTTATTAACAATGAAGCAATGTGTTCGGGGATTTCACATAATTTACCATCCTAAAATATTTGATCAAATAGTTAACAAAAAAGTTTGTAATAAATTCTAAAAAAAATTGTGAAAAACCTAATTTACATTCTCAAGTGGTTGCACCCTTTGCATTCTCTTTGTTTAACATTAAGGAGTGTTTTTAATATATTTTTTAATTTAATTTGATGTATTTTAAAAAATAAATTTTCCTAGATGTTGGTTTTAAAGTTTAAATATAGAAAATTAAGAGAGTACGCAAACTTTATTAATCAACATACCCACTCTTGACAATATCTATATACAGTGTAAAACCTTTACACATAAGCAAGCATAATTAAGTGATTATTAGATAATTCATTGGCACCACATTATGAATAGGATTAATTTTTTTTAATGTGAAAAAAAAACTAAGTGTTATTAATATCTTTTCTAGTAAAAATAAAATTTAAACTGTGTGGAAATTGATCAAACATCTCTAGTAGTTTTGGCAGATCTAAAAACAATCCAAATGACCGGTAAAAATATTATTTGACTCAAAATAAATATTTAAAATGAGATTTTTTTTTATAAATATTGAGATAATGACATATTGGATCAATTCAAATCAAGCCATATGTTAACATACCATTCCATATGTCGAGTCATGAGAACATGATAACCTAATAATAAGCAAACCAAAATAAATTATGAAGATCAATTTTTAATAAACTCAATGTTAAATAATAAAATAAAAAAATAAAATAAAAAAGAATTAAAAAACCTGAGTTAACTTGGGTTAACCTATCATATCCATGACTTGGATCATGACACCAAAATAACCCAATAAAAATGTGAAATTGAAAAAAAATGATTAAAAAAGACACAAAAAAATAATTCGGATTAATCCAGATTAAGCTACCAAACCTGTGACTTGATTTATGAGATGAACATAATCTTATAAGAAGCAAATCAAAACAAATTACAAAACCTAATCCTCAATTACTCAATGTTGAAGGATGAAATTGAAAAAAAAATCAAATAAAAAAAACACGAGTTAACTAATTTAACTCATCAAAGTAGCAGTTTAGGTCATAAGACTGAGATAATATTATAGAAATTAAATTAAAAAGAATTATGAAATTTAATTCCTAATAAACCTAAAGTTTAAAAATGAAAAAGAAATTGAAAAAAAATATAAATTGAAAAAAAAAATCAGAAAAAAATACTATTACAATTAATAATATTTTACAAGGAGGGCGGATGAAATTTCAAATTCTTTTTAGGATTTTTTTTAAATGTATCCCACAATTTATTTATTTCAGTGAAGCAGTTTCAAGTTCTAACAATTATAGTTTATTTAGTTGATGTAATGGAGTAGAGCCTTACCCAAGGTCCAACGCCCCTTCCAATAAAAAAAAGGAAAAGTAGCAGCTTACCCACATTTTATACTCACACAAACATAAGATTAATTCAACGAAAAGTGAGGAATGATTTAATTTTGTGTTCTTGAAAGGATGGTTTCTTGTACTTTATATATGGAGTAATGTCTGATGGTATTCATTTATGTTTATGGAACAGAACTTGTACAATATGAATGTCAGGAAAGTAATTCTCTACCAAAGCTTAGGTCGGTTTTGAGGTCCGCTTCCGAGCTTGTTTGAATTGACTGAATCTGAATGAGAGCCCGGAGGATGTGAGTGTTTTGATCCTAGATCCGAGTGCCAAGAACAATTATATACATTTTATGTTTTATGCATAGCATAATAGCTCTTTTCATCGTCAGAAACAACTTGATTTCCGACTTCTTGCATTGCATTACCATAGCGAAAAGAAAAATGAATTATGAAAAGAGAGATTGCTCTTGTGATTCGAAATGAACCTTTCTCGATGGAGGAAAGGAATAGCGATGGATTCCGATGAAGCATCCAGGAACAAGAAGATTCAATCGGACGACCTTCTCGCACCTCTAAAAGGCGGATCCATTTATATACTTGTATATAGTCATAAAAAGCTCCTTTACCGAACGAGGCAGAGAAAATCTTACCCTACTTGGCTCACTCCCGTTCGCGGGTTTTCTCTCTAAACCAACTCTTTGGCTCACTAGCGTGTAAATGCGTATAAAAGTGCTCAGCTCATTCTTTTCCCAAAAAGTGCTCTTCTTGAGCGATCCATTCTATGAGCGGGGGAACCAGTAGAGAGAAAATCTCCATATTTTTAAGCCGGTCCGATTTATTCAATTAAATTACAATCAGGCTGAGATCAAGCCTGGAAAAGATTTTAAATTTTATTTCGTTTCGCTTGAAATAACTTAACATTTTATATTAATTTAAAAATCAAAATAAAATAAAATAATTTTTATTTTATTTTAAATCTCAGTCAGTTCTGAATTTTACAGCTAAATTTTAGCTAGAATATTTCGGTTTCATTTCACATATTCTGTTCCGTTCTTAAAAAGTCATTGAATCAAATTGAACCAGATTTAATTAATTAAACCATCCAAATATAAAAAACTATTTATTATTATTATTTTTAATAACAATGATATTAATAATAATATTGAAAATTATTATTACTATTTTCATTAACAATCATATTAATTTTTTAAAATTAGATTTATCATTAATATATATGGTTTATATTCATGTTGTTTCCTTTCATGTTTATACTTTGTAGGAATTTGAGCAAAACAAGAGATGCTTTAGATCTCATTAGCCTTAATAATATTGACCTAACTTTATATTTAAAATATTTATGTTAAAATATTTTACTTTTATAATATTTTGATAATTTGTTTAAGTTGAATTATTTTAAGTTAAAGATCTATTTAATCTTGACTAATTACAAATATTTTAAATTTTAAAATTATATTTTATGTGGCATTGTGTTTATATTGTATAATTTATAATTAATTTATTTTAAATTTAAATTATATATAACATCAAAAT
>Ga0325402_1001169_pt1 | contig 20813 bp, 20 predicted proteins | sample PopdelMetagenome_22_FD_207212 | JGI IMG/M metagenome (GOLD analysis project Ga0325402, IMG submission 207212) | Populus deltoides microbial communities from Bellville, Georgia, United States - Xylem-PdKOR-R3 | ecosystem: Host-associated > Plants > Phyllosphere > Stem > Wood/Secondary xylem...
AGATTGTTTGTTTTAAGTTTGTTAATTATTAGTTAATGAAAAGTTATTTTAAATTATGTATGACTTTTATTAATTATTAGTTAATGAAAAGTTATTTTAAATTATGTATGACTTTTATTTGAATCATGTATTTTAAAATATTTGAATTATGTATGAATTTTTATTTGAAGGCTTGAAATATGTATGAATTTTTATTTAAAACATGTTTTTTAAGGTGCTTGAACTATGTATGAATTTTTATTTGAAGCATGAATTTTTTTTAATGTATTTTAAAATTCCTTATGATTTTATAATTTTACGATCCGTTTTTATAATCCGAGTTTGTATGCGGCCTTTTATACCGTGTTAAAATCATAATTTTAACAACCTTGGTTTGAACGCTATAAAAACTAATTAATCAATTTCAATTTTTAATTAACTAATAAAAAAAGAGAAAAAGAGTGCTCACGCGTTTGCCTGTGTGGATGGTGGTGAGCTAATGCCAGCTGGCTGTCGGAAAGAGGTCCCCACTCCCCAGATCCCCCGCTCTCTTGCACGTGACCCACCTCCATTGCCTTCCCTCGTCACAAAACAAAAACGTTTTCTCAATCCTCATTAATTATTTTCACATACAAATAAATAAATAAATAAAATCACTCAAATCTAACAAAATAAAATAAAAAAAAATACTGCTCACGTGAATCGAGCGAATCCCTCTTATTATTTATCTCTTCTTCTCTCCCTCGCTTTCTCTCTCTATTGTACACTCTCCCACCTTTAAAAAGCTATTTAAAAACATGTTTGAAATGATATTTTTTCAAAAGTTATTATTTTTTATTTAAAATTTATTTTTATAATTTTTATTGTTTTTTAAAAATAATTTTAAATAAATAAAAATATTATTGAATTTATTTTCAAAAATTTTTTTTTAAAAAAAACTATAATAAATAACCAAAAACATGGTAGTACCGTGTATCTTCAATACTTACTATAATTTTTTTTTATTTAAAAAATATGAATACAAATAGAAATAAATAAATATAAGTGTCTGTTTGTTGTATATTTCCATTTATTTCTCTCTGACCTATTCTATTTCACTCTGGTCTATAATAGCCTCTCTCTCTTGCTTTCTGTTTCTATTTATACACAAAAATAATATTTATTATTTTATATCCTTCTAGAAAGAAGAAGAAGAAGAAGAGAGAGTGATGAGTATTATTTGTTTTAAAACGAAGAGTTGAGATTCAAATGGTATTGGCTGGAGTGGCAACTGCTTCTTTCAATGCTTCGATCTGCTGGTATTACACTTCTGCCCTTTTCTTTCTCATTCTCGCTTTAGATTTGATTTCCCACTGCTTTTTTTTTTTTTGCGGAATTTGATTTACTTGGCTCTTTTATTATCATTCTAGATTTAGAATTGGATCTGATTTTATTGATTTGATTAGGCTTTGTAGGTTACCAATTCCATTTTGCAATGCTTAGGTTTTAAGCCTGGATTGTGGCTGTTTCTGTTGATTAATCACTACTTTACTCAGGTTTAATTCATTGCGGATTCATATAATTATTTACCGTCCTTATCAATTAGGTTATTTACATTATTCTGAAATATTTTTGTTTAATTTAGTTATTTATTGACTATTGAAGGTGGAGAAAGTGTAAGGAAAATGGTAAAATTCAGTTTACTGCTTAGGTTTAAGGGTAGATTGTGGCGCTTTTTTTTTTTCAATTGACAATTTTTTGAGTCCTTTAAGCTTGCTAGAGTAGTCTACTTCTCTATATGTCATGCTTATTGATAAATTTAACCTGTCTTGGTTTCTGCACTTCTGTATTGATGATAGGATGTTGTGCGTTTGCATTGTGATCTCTCTAACTTTTTTTTTAGATAAAAGAAAAATTTGAACTGACATTATGATCTTTCTAGTTTCACGTAGGGTTTTAGCTTTGCAGGACAAATGGACTCCAGCGTAACAAAGTCAGAACAGAAGAGATTTTGGATACAGAGTCCAGTTGTGTAAGAACTGTATTGTGATTGGCGAGGTCTTTTATGGGGTAAGAGGAGTGAGGGACAGAAATGGTTTTACATCCCAAATATTTAAGGACATGGAGGAGACACGAGATGATTCGGGGCCAGCAGAGCAAGGACCTTCAAATTCTGTGTGGTGGGGTTCAGACACCCCAGACTTTATCGAGAAATTTGAATCTGTCTCTTTGCTTTCTCAAGAAGATACTTTGAGAAATAAAGAATCACATAAAAATTATGAGGAAGATGGTTTATCTTCCCAGACTGCATCACAAGTTCTCTGGAGCACTGGGATGCTTTCTGAACAAATACCAAATGGTTTCTACTCTGTCATACCGGTGAGAATTGATTTACTTTTTAATTTTTGTTCCTATTTATTTGTTGCAACTTGCAAGTTCTTTTGGTTGAGGAGTCTGATCTTTTCTGGAACTTCATCTTTTTGAGAGATCAATAAGTGATGTGGCTGGAAAAAAAGTTTATTTATGATTTTTTCCTTTCTTTATACTTGTGTTTAATAATCATTGCTTTTAATTTGTGATCATTATCTTCTTATGTTCTACTATGTTGGTTATGATTTAACTATCTGTTCTGTTTAACATTCAACTTCTTATGTTCTATTGCAAATATTCTCCTCTCCTCTTAACTAAAGAGTTAGAAGTTGCATGTTAAACTGTACTACTACTAGTTCTGTGGTTCCATATAGTTACAACAAAAAGGATCTTTTATATCCCTCTCCTCCTTATGTCTATCCCTGTCTGATGGTAGTACTCCAAAATTTCTCATTTACATGCTATTTTCTAAAGACAAGGATGGGCAATATCTTGTTTTGAAGTTTTAGTCTACATGCACTCATATGATACTTTTATGTTTTAATTATACACTCTCACACACACATATGGAAAACCAGCATAAAAATAAACCACTACCCGAAATAGCGACCATACTAGGCCCACCCCCTCGTACCGCTTTCTAAGGAGGGTAGTGAACCAGTACCAGTACCAGTACCAATACTACATACTATAATGCACCACGTTCAAGGTATTATTGGTTCAAACAATGCTAAATGCATTTCTTCCTGGATTATTTAAATTGTTGGTATTTTCAAGGAGGACAACATTACTTGATGGATTGTGTCCTAACTTAGAATCGACTTTCCAGCTTGCACTCTTTGTTTTGTATCCACTTAGAGCATTTTTTTTCCCACTTCATCTTGAGTTAATTTAATAACATGGATTGTTACAGGATAAAAGGCTAAAGGAGCTCTTTGTTAATATTCCAACTTTAGATGAGCTTCATTCTCTGGGAGCTGAGGGTTGCAAGGTCGATATAATTCTTGTAGATGCTAAGAAAGATAAAAAGCTATCCATGCTGAAGCAATTGATTGTGCCACTAGTAAAAGGGTTGAACTCAAATCCAGCTGCAATGATAAAAAAGATTGCCGGATTGGTAAGAACTCTTAAATAACCTTTGTTCTATTATATGGATATCTCATTTGAAGTTTTCAGTTGCTCTTTTCTGTCCCTTAATTATCTTTGACCCTTTTTTTCTTTTTTCGTTGTCCTTTCCAACTTTCAGGTTTTTTTTTAACTGTGATGTTATGTCTTGGTTATGCCAAGGAAATCTATACATATCCATAACCTATTGTCAAGACATGTTACCGATCCCTTTACATCTCGGCAAAAACTGTTTTTTCTTGGCCTATGCAACTACGTAGGATGTTTCTCATGCATGGTGGTACAGGCTTCTCAAACCACACATGTCATTAACTATTTGCGCTACAATGAAATTTTTTTTTCATATTTACTTTAATTTTCACCATTTGACTTGTACTTTAATCATAATATTTTAAGGTTATATTCTTTGTTTTCAAGCCAATTCAGGGATCAAATTCTACCAAGGCATTTTCGCTGATCTTCTTAATTTTTTTATTCCATTTTTAGTCAAAAAATTGCTCATTCCATTTTCATTTTTCATCTCTGAACAGGTTGCTGATTTTTATAAAAGGCCAAATGTGGAAAGTCCAGCAAAAGCTGCACTAGAAGAAGCCTCTCATATGTTAGAAAATCGAGGTGTTCAGTTGCTGGGGCAAATAAGGCATGGATCATGCCGTCCTAGAGCAATCTTTTTCAAAGTTTTAGCAGATTCTGTAGGTCTTGAAAGTAGACTCGTGGTGGTAAGTTTAACTTCATCCAGTGAGTTCAACTGCTCTGCTCCATTCTTATTTAATGCCAAAAAATAGTCAAAGATGCAATTTATTGCTAATTAACATAATAGCTGAAAATTTCATAATGCTTTTTTCCCCAGGGTTTACCAAATGATGGGATTGTTGAGTGTGTGGACTCATATAAACACATGTCTGTGATTGTTGTGTTGAATTCTGTGGAACTACTGGTTGATCTTATGCGGTCTCCTGGTCAGTTGATGCCGTGGTCAACCAGGGCTATTTTTATGACTCATATTTCAGCAGCAGGGGAGAGTGACTCTGCAGAAAATGATTCCTGTGATTCTCCACTTGAACCAAACAGTCCGATGTATGGTTTTGCAGAAAGAGTGGATCCTGACAGGTTAGCAAACAGCCCATCACATGACTTTTCACAAACAATGAATCTGTATAATCTGTTAATTGGAGTTCTGAAATCCTTAAGTTGCTGTGTCATATTTTCTGTGCCATAGTGCTGAAAAAGATGAAGGAAGCCTTCAAGTCCATAGGAAATTAGAGGCATCTTCGAATGTGTTAGGTCCTTCATTGCGAAATATGATGTTGCGATCTGCTACCTCTATTGACAGAAAATTGAGGTAATAATATGTATCTTGTCCCGTGAAGATCCTTATTGCAACGTGACTTTTGTACGGCACTTCTTGTTTGTCTTTTATTTTTCAAATTTTAGTTTCTTTTCTGACTTGAGAGAATACTATAGTGCAAAATGTTGTACTTGAACTTATTCTTTTCCTTTCTCCTTCAGTTTATCACATAGTGAACCCAATATCGCAACAACCTTTTGGAGACGTAGCCGGAAAAAGGTCATTGCTGAACAGCGGACTGCTAGTTCAAGGTGTTAGCATGGTTTCCTTCGAATACTTTGTCAGTTGGTTTCACATTTATAGGGGAGGAACATGTGTTTGGAAGTCTAATTTTTGCTTTTGTTCATAGAAAAAGAGCACTACTCTCTCATGTGGCAATTTCAAGCCTTTAAATAGGTTTGCTGTAGGATGGTGTTTGTGAGTCCTGATATCATGCACTCTCTTGGCTCTTCTTATTTTTTCCCCCTCCCTTCGAGGAATGATCTCTTATCAATTAACAGCCACGGGTTAAAAGAATTCCCCCATATTTGGGCTAAGGTGTTATGGGGATTATGAACTTATTAAAATATACCGGAATATAATCCTCACTCTTCATATAGGCCTGATTGCAAGTTTCCTCACTTCTGACTTTTTCAAAAGGCTTGGAATTTATTATGGCATTTGATACCATACTTGTTATTCTTGTCTCGTGTAGTTTTTTTTTTGTTTTTGAAAATTGTGCTTTGTTTTTCTAACATTTACCCCAAATGGATTTATTATATGAGGAATGATTAACGAGGTTAGTACAGGGTTGGGTGTTTCTAGACCACATGATTAATGCTAGGGTGTGTGTCTTTCAGCTAGCATGATTTGATGCCTTTTCTTGCTTTATTGAAAAACTTGTGCTCTTGACTACTTATTTGGAGGGAACATATCCTACTGCTTGATTTCTAGTATCTATTTTTTTTTTTCCTTTGAAAATTAGAAAGCATGTCGGTTGAAAATGCTGTTTTCCAAATAGTGAATAGGAGGGCATCCTCAGGTGTTTTTCAATGGCAAAGATTAGAGGTTGGATGTTCTAACACAACATCGGAGATTGGTTGGTTGTACCTTGACTCCACATGCGTGGATTCTTAATTGTTATTTGAGTTGCCTGGTTGTCTTTCTTTTCTGTTGATTCTATTGGGCATACACGGGGTTAGGGGTTTCGTTCACATGCATGCAAATATACACATTGATTTCTCTTCACTTTGTTTCAATTGATTGATCAAAGTTGTGTTGTTTATTCATTTTCAATAGTTCTAAACATGGTTGTTTGTGGTGTTGTCAAAGTTAAACTTTAAATTCTATTGGTGAAGTTTTAGTTGGTGTCTTCATCAAGCTTTGTTCTGCAGTCCAGAGCATCCTTCATTTCGAGGGCGTGGACGGTCCATGTTAAGTGGTGATAGACATTCAGTTAGACATTATGCTGATGATGTTGCTATATCAAGGTTTGTACCTTTTCGTTCCTATTGTTTTGAATACCTAAGGAGCTTTATAATATTCTGACTTATGGATTGTATATGAGGAGTGGAAAAAGGAATATAGGCAAAGCAAAGAAAATGGATGATACGAGGAAGGGTGGAGGCTGCGTTATGCCATTGCTTTTAGCGATCTCTTTAGTCTTAAAACACACCATTAATCTTTACAAGTGTTACGCTTTATTCTCCTAGTAGCTTGTACATGCTTTATCCACCCTTTTCTTTGTTTATGCATCTGGTAATAATGAACTATGCTCATATTGGATGTTCATTTGTAGCTACAGGTCAGAGGGTGCATCAATGTCAGAAGCTCGTAGAATGCGAAGAAGAAGTATTAGCATGACCCCAGAAATTGGTGATGATATCGTAAGGTTGATGTTTATTTCATTATGACTTGTGTTGACTTTATGATTTGATGCAACTATGCTATTATTGTGTTTATCATTTTCTAGTTATTTCGACTTTGATTTTTGTTTTGTTACAATTGGAGTAATCTACGATGTAGTTGTAGAAAAACAAATTACAATATTATATATACCTTGATTGAAGTAAGCTATGATGTGGTTGTGGTAAGCTTTGATCTTATGCTATGCTACTATGATTGATTGTTGTTGTAGAAAATACAAATTAAGATATTATGATTTTTCTTCAATTATATCTTTGTAATTCTTGAATTAGTTTATCTAGAATATTAGGATATCAGGAGCTTTTCCCAAAAAAGAATTATTCTTATTTAGATTTTCATTTTCTACTTAATTTAGGACTGTTAGGGTTTTGGTGTCTATAAAAGAGCAATGATTCTATGTTCTAGTCAGGATTGATAATTGAGAGTCTGTTTGGGAACTGCAAACCGCTCCCTCAAATTTTGAATTTTGTTTTTTTGATAATTTTTTTTTATGTTTTCAGATTGTTTTAATGTGCTGATATCAAAAATGATTTTGTAAAAATAAAAAAAATATTATTTTGATGCATTTCCAAGCAAAAAACACTTTTAACCGCAGTCGCTACCACAATTCGAAACACACCCCGAATCTTATTGAAAAGTTGTGTCGTGTTTGGCAAGTAACTTTTCAGTTCCTCTCTCCCATTCTTCTTATTGCCCTTTTGGCTCCTTGGGTGAGGTTGCCTTCTATGGATTTTTGGGCAGAAACCCAACCCAATTCACAGGTCACATAAAGCTGGCCGTGGGGCCCGTGTATGTCCCATGCTAGAAAATCCAGAAGCTAGTTTTTCTGGATCTCTTTCATTTTGGAGCTTTTCTAGCGCTTTATTATTTGTAATTGCTATCTTAAGGCTGTTTTTAATCAAACACCTTTTCTCTCTTTCTAACCATCACTATAGGCTATAGCTACACTTACAACTACAACACAATCAAGCTACAACGGCAACAACCTTATTCCAGTCTTCTTATTCTTGTGTTTTTGTTCTCTTATACCAAGCTATTTTATTTCAGTTTGGCATATGAGTTGAAGTGATTCCTTACCCTTTCATTTATTTTTCATTCTTGTAAACTTTTAGTCAAACTATTCTATCACCATGGTGACAAGTGTCGAGTTGAATTCCACATTGTTTGTTTTTTGTCCCTTGTGAAAACCAAGAATAACATATCGACACCTAACCTTTAGGGGAAAGATAAAACTAGTGGAGACTTCTATCAAGGGAATAAAAGGACCTTTGAGAGTTAGTTGCTTTTGAGCAAGTTTGGGAGCCATCCATCTAGCCTTTCTAACCTTGGTCAATGAATACTGGATAGAGAAATAACCTAAAAGCACCCAGAACACAAAGGTCTAGCAACAATATCCTATTCCATAACTATTGTCTTGATAAAAAGTAATTCTAGGATTTATCTTGACGCGACAAACATGGATAAAACTAGGATTCTCAAGCCCTAAGGTTATAGACCTAAGCTATGAAGAAATTTAGAGAAAACTCATTGGTATTTTATAAAGTCTGAATTTGTATGTTTAGAAAATAAACTAGACATCACTATTTGTATTAGTTCTAGACCTAAACTCTTTATTGGAAAGGATTCCTAATTAAAACTTACTTAACTAACATAATCTATCTAGCATGAGAATTCTTAACTAGTAAATTTTTTAATTAAATTAAAATTCCTAAGCTAAGTAGGAAAATGAATCCAAATACAACAATGTAAATAAAGACAATTCCACGTAGCAACTTCCGGGTCTTATTTGAAGGTCTTCCCATTCTCCGATCATCATGGGATTTTAACCTAATAGGAAATAGGTTCTCCAAAATCTTTTGTCAAAATTCATGCTTGATCCAACAGTCAGATTGAAAGTTATGCTTGATTTTAACCTCTTCTGAAACTCCACAAAACATAAAATTCTTAACCATTAATGAAATAATACAATAAACATTTTTAGACCAAGAATATTAAAGAAAGTTCCCCACGTCCATCCCCTCTACTTATGAAAAACTCGCCCTCGAGTTAATTGTCATATAATGAACTTGAACACTCCAAAGGAATAGATACTTAAAATATAGCATTGTAGCTAGCTTAATCGCGATGTAGCATGTCTTTGACAAGTGAACTTCAAAATTTAATTTATGGTGTGTGCATGCTAAAGAAAAATCCATATTTAACGTTATACTTTCTAAGTCCACTTGTAGTTTCTTCCCATATTTTTTTACTTTAAACTCGAGTTCATCATCATTTGCCATTGTATGTAAAGGAACACAAGATAATTTTCCATAATATCTTAATGAGAATTGTAAAAAATTACCATGTTCTCCATGATCTTATTTGTAAGATCTTCATCCATGACTTAAAGATCATCGTTTGCCAAATTCTTCTCCAACTTAAGGTCAAAAGACTGAAACTGTTTGTCAGCACCCTCTTTGGTAATGTTATCTTATGATTAGATAACTTTGAAATTTCGTGTTCACCAAACTCCTCCCACATAGACAAGTGGTTGTCTCGGTGGAATTTGAGGAATAGGTCAAAGGTAAGGTCGGCCTGAGGTAAGTCTCTAAGCACGTACCTCTCCTCTTTGTGATTCTTGTTTGTGTCATCCATTAGCCAATTTAGATCTATTATGGCTTGATACAAGCAATCAAACACCTGTCCCCAACGATCTAGTTTATGCTCTTGAGCTTGCACAACCTCCACTCCTGTATTGCGGAATGGGTTGCTACTGTCTCCATCCATCAAAGAGGCCAATTTGCTATGATACCAATTGACGCGGTGAATAATGTCGATAAAACTAGGGTTCTCAAGCTCTAAGGTTACATACCTAAGTTGTAGAGAAATTTAGAGAGAAATCTATGGTATTTTATGAAGTCTGAATAATAGTCTGAATTTGAATGTTCATAAAACAATATAGACATCCCTATTTATATTAGTTCTAGACATAAATCCTTTATAGGAAATGATTCATAATTGAAACTTGTCTAAATAATAGAATCCATCTAGCATTAGAATTCCTAACTAGTAAAATACTAATTAAACTAAATATCTTTAGCTGAAAAAATAATCTGAATACAACAAGGTAAATAAAGATAATCTTGCTTAGTAACTTCTGAGTCTTATTTGAAGGCCTTCCTGATCTTTGATCATCATGGGATTTTAACCTAATAGGAAATAGGGCCTTCATAATTTTCTATCAAGATTTCATCTTGATCCAACAATCAGATTAAAAAGTTATGCTTCATTTAGCAAACTACATCTTGAACTCTTCTTAAACTCCTCAAAACCTAAAAATCTTAATGAAATGCAACAAACATTATTATGCCAAGAATATTAAAGAAGTTCCCCACATCATTTCCTCAACAAAACCACCAGGTGACTACTGTTCTTAAACTTCTCAAAACCTAAAAATCTTAACCATTAATGAAATAATGCAACAACATTATTGTGCCAAGAATATTAAAGAAAGTTCCCCACATCATTTCCTCAACAAAACTACCAGGTGACTACCGAAAGCCTCAACCTTGGAGGCGTCAGCATGGCTTCTAGGATTAGTATTTGCTCGATTTAATTTTTTCTACAATTCAAGATTTTTAATAGTTTTTCGGAGTTCCAACTATTTCCCATCTAGTGGATCTATTTCCCATCTAGTGGATAAGCAGCCTTTACTAGGAATCTACATCTATTTCATATTTAGTTGGTTTTCCTAATATTTATTTCTCAAACTGCTCCCAGGGATTTTAATTTTATCAGGTCTAAATTTTCCTAATTTGTATTGGCACCTTGGACATTGGAAGTTGGGTTAATATTGATTGATGAGATAAAGTTTAGCAGAATTTGGTTCTTCTTTGGTTGGGTTTCTCCATTCTTTGCTTTATCCCTGTGTGCACATTGGTTATTTGGTTATCAAGTTCAATGATAAGTGCTGTTGTTCAATTAGCCTTTCATATTTCTTGACAGAATTGCCCAAGCTGCTTGGATTTGATTAATTTTGGAGAAAATGTCTTGTTCTGACATTGCAAATTAATCTATCCATCATTAACAATTTCAGGGCTGTACGTGCTATGAATGAAACTTTGAAGCAAAATCGTCTTTTGATGGAACAAGATGATGATAGGTTATTTACAAATAATTTAGGTGACAAGGACAATGGTTCAGATCTTCAGAAAAATGTAAGTATCTTTTTGGTGAAATGGATCCATATACTTATGTTTTTCTCTTTGACATAAAAACTTTTCCTTGACAAGGACAATTTGTTCTTTGTTCTCTGCTTATGTACATGAATTTAACTGTTCTGAGGTTTGTTTGTCAATTATTGCTTGTGTCCATATGTACACGAATGTTTTTGGGGTTTAATTGTCATTTATTCTTCTCTGGGACTATTCATGAGCATGGAGTTTGAATTTGGGCACTTCAATGGCCAAACATGGTAGCCTGGACAAATAGCTTCATCAAACCAAGTAGATCTTATGGCCTTGTCTGTCCCACTTTGATGGATCATTATCCTTTTCAGTCAGAGTACATAGCAAATCTTGTGTTAGTCCATTGACATATCGATATTGCAATGATACCATGCCCAAGTGTACATCGTCATCTAAAAAAATCTGGCATATGAAACAGCGTTTAGATTTGCTAATATATAATGCCTCATATAGATGTGATACCATGGATTGAACTTGGTCTTTTCCACCACTAACATTCTAAGTTACTGGATTGTAGTCATATCATAAATTTCATCCTAACAAAGGTTCTGTACATGCCCAGGAAAATCCATTGTTATACTTTTTCCCTTACTTTTTTTTCTTCATGGTAAGTTCCACGTGTTAGTTTGGTTATAAGAGGAGGTTAGGTTGAAAATCTTCCAGATGCATAATTTGGCCTGTGTCATTGAACCACATTTGTAATCATCCTCCTAGCTTTCTCAGCACTAATTAATCAATTTGCGCATGGGATAGGTATCAAATTTCAGTCTTGATGGTCGTGATGAAATATCTGGTGGAAGGTCTGCTTTATATACCCTTGAAAGGAACCGCATAAATTCCCAGAAGGCAATCTCATTACCATCATCTCCCCATGAATATAGAAGTCAAACTTCTGAGAGGAGTGGACCTTCAGGCTTTGTAGCAGATGATCAATTAGTTTCAACATGGAATAAAGTTCTTGAATCTCCATTGTTCCATAATAACCCCCCACTACCTTTCCAGGAATGGCATATTGATTTCTCAGAACTAACTATTGGAACTCGTGTTGGGATTGGTAAGCATCACTACCTATAATTTTCAGCCGTGTTGTTGCTTTGAATTTTGTTTGTCAGTGCTGCAGTACACATTTACCTATTCCAGTTTTGTATCTTTTTAAAACGAGTTCCAATTTTGTAATCCTCCAAAAGTACTTGGTGAAACAGTGCTTTCTCTTTTGTAATTGCAGTGATAGCACACAATTTGCTTGGATTGAAAGTTCCAATGTACTGTGGCTGTCTAAAATCTTAATAAATATTTTTGTATAGAAAGAAAGGAACAGGCGACACACATTGCATGAATCTGAAATATTAATTTGCTACAAAAAACTTTCAAGTATTGTGATAGTGTCCTAATCTTTGGATTGTGGCGATGTAGTTTTATCATGAATTCCTATTTTTTGATTTATTGTTTCCTTGGATAAATCTCTCTGTGGTTGAGTTTTGTTTTGCTACCTATGCTAATGACTTGAGAATCTTCTCTTCTGTACTTGTTTATTTTTTCTTTGATAAATTGAAATGGAATGGTTAGATTCATTGATGTTTTCAATGATGTACGGGTTTTGAGATTGTTATCTCTCCTTTAAACTTCCATACACTGCTGGACAATGACCTTGGTTGAAGTTTCACTGGATATCCTCATAAACTGCCAATCTTTAAAGATTTGACATCAATCCAAGTAGTTAAGCAAATATCTTATGTGCATACCATTCCTGAAACTATTGCATCTTCTGTTTTCTATTTCTTTGGGTGGTGTTTGAAATCATAACCAGTGTTTGCTTAAGCTGTTGGCAGCGGGCATTCTGTTCATTTTCCTAGTAATGGGTGATTGCTCCAGCTATCTACTAGTGTCCCTTGAATTCATGGTTCATCTTCGAATTCGTTTCTCATTTTTTGTCTTTCAGAATTTAATGTACAGATGCATGCTCACATGAAGAGTCTGATGCCAACTCACTCTGCAAACTCCCTAGGAGGCTGTAGAAAACAGAGTTAAAATAAAAAAGGGTTATCCAAACTGTATATTTAGCTTGAACTAAAGATAAGAGCTGTTGCTCAGCTGAATATACTGTGGTGAAGAAAGTTTTACTGTTGCCTACCTTAAAATTAGAACATATCTGATGGTAGGAATCATGCAAACTCATCTTGCAACCATTTTACATATAAAATTAGAGCCTTATCTTTCCCATCTCCCTCTCATCCTCTCCTATCATCTTGCAACCATCAAAAATATTGTAGTCTAAAGTGATAATTTAAGCAACATCATGCAATAAGGAAAATAAAATAAATATTTTGTTTGGTGCAAACTCATTTATATTTAAAATGGTTTAGTGATTTTAGCTATCTTGATTGTATATAGGGTTTTTCGGGGAAGTATTCCGTGGCATATGGAACGGTACAGAAGTTGCAGTCAAGGTTTTTCTAGAGCAAGATCTAACTGCTGAAAACATGGAAGACTTCTGCAATGAGATATCAATTCTTAGGTCTCTTCTTATTGATATGTGGATTGCTTTAATTTTATCCCACCCATATTTCTGACTTTATCCTCTCTGATTTTGTGCATGCGATTTCTTCCAGCCGTCTTCGACATCCTAATGGTATTCTCCTTACCTGCTAATTTCCAAGTTGCATCTTTTATATTTTGCTTGTCTAAGATTGCTGCATGTGATGGTCTGCTTCTATAACTTGGAACCATGAATTTAACAAGAGCTACCTCATCAAAGAAAAAACAGGAGAGATCGTGTTGTTGCTGTTGTTTAGTTGATGGCAAGTTTTTTACCTGCTTTTCTGATGGAGAATGAGACAGATTTTCATGATTCTTTTCATAGGAAAATTGGAGGTTATATTTCATTTTGTAGCATTTCTTAATTGAAAAATCTAGTTATTTTAGGCTATCATAATTTTTTAAATTATCTAAGGATTTTACTAGGGTAAGCTACAAAATTACTCCTGACCTATTACCTTTTTCACAATGTTACCCTTGGCCAATTTGGGCAATCAATTTTGCTCTTAACATTAGTTTTAACAATGTCAACCTTCCATCTAGTCTCGCCTAAAAACAATTAACAGAACTGTCAAATAACTTCCGTGCCTTGCATGCATTTCATTTAGCAAGCAAAATGGAGCGGAAAAAAAATCCAAAGTCCCCAAATTCACCCTAATATTCCAAAACTCACGCATCTAACAGTTTGATATTAGGGTGAATTTGAGTTGCATGAGTTATTTGATGACTCTGTTAACTATTTTTAAGAGAGATTTGACAATCATGTTTAACAGTAGCTGAATGATTATTGAGAATTGAATTCTGTTTTCTTTCTATTGCCATCATTCTCTCTCTCTCTTCCCATCTCCCCCTCCTCTACTTTGCAGCCCCTTTCTCTTATTCATATTCCACATCATTCTGTTGTCAGAGCAAAACTTCTGTCCAAATCCTTAAAATTACCCTCTCAATTCCAAAACACATCTAATAATAATAATAATAAAAGCCACTAAAAGAAGGGCCGGTCACAGAAACTGTACTGTGTCTGCCTGTGCCCAGCACATTTTTAGTACTCAGGTTTCCTTCTGTTCACTAAAAAAAAAGAACAAATATATTGGGAACAACATCTCTGTTGCTCGCTGTTATTCTGCTGGCTGCAATTCAGTTTCTCATTTGGTCATCAAGTTTTGCTTTTAGGATATTTGTACTGACCGCATCTTCACGCCTTCTTAACCTCACTTCTGTTCATTGATCTACTCCTGCCTTGGCTTTTTGTGATCTCATAGCTGCTGGTTTTGCCCTTTTTGAATTTTCAATTTGATCTCTATAGCACTGATGATTGAATGTTGAATACGGTTTTTGCTCTGAATGAAGCTGGTGATTTGAAATTCAGTATGTTCAGTAGCTTGCGTTTAGTTTGAATTTGTTTATGTGAAAAGAAAAGAAATATCTGTGGAAACCTATTAGTAAAATAAGTGGTAGATTGATGTATGATGAAAAAAGAGATGTAACTTTGGTATTAGAGCCCAACCTTGACCAAACTCATAACTTGAATTTTTTAATCATCAAATCATTTGGAAACTCATAAACAAGTTCAGGAACTTGACTTCATTATTCAAGAAGTTAATTTCATAATACAATTGTACTTTTAGGTTGGGTTTGAGACCCAACAATTTTAATGGAATAAAGACTCAAACTTCAAGTTGTGGAGTGCAGAATTGAAATGCTTCAAAACTCGTGGTTAAGTTTTTTCTGTAAAGAGGAGAATGTTGGATAATGAATGGAAGATTTATAAGAATATTTACTATAGGAAAGTAGGAGACTTGTTCTTTTTTGTTGAATGGTGTATGGTAAATTCACAAACAAAATTTTGTTCCATTTTGTTTGCATGCTATTAGGTGGATCTTCGTATTCAGGTTATTCTGATATCTGTTTTATATAAAAAAAAGGTTATTATGATATTTATTTGTCATTATACATTTTATTTTGTTTGGACTTTATTGTATTTTCTTTATTGTTTTAGGGTGTAACTAGGTTTAGGTGCTGTGTAAAGGCACTAATCTACTATTTTGAGGTTGTTGAAGGTTATTGAGAGCTGAAACTTCTGTCTTCTCCCTTTTGCTTTCCTCTTCTCTTTTATCTCTCTCTTTCTCTATTTCCTCTGCCATTTCTTCCCTCCTCTCTTTCTTAATTCCTTTACTCTCTTTCTTATATTTTATTTTGTTTCTCGACGAATTCTGAATCAACTGATGCTGGTTATTGCAGTTATCTTATTTTTGGGTGCTTGCACAAAGCCTCCACGCTTATCGATGGTTACTGAATACATGGAGATGGGGTCCTTGTATTATTTGATCCACTCGAGTGGTCAGAAGAAGCTTAGCTGGCGGAGGAGGCTAAAAATGTTGCGGGATATATGCAGGTGTGTTTGTCATGTCCTCATATATGAAATTCTTTTGTGGATGGGCATCTTTACAAAGTTTATATTTTTGAGGGACTAACTTTGAAACTAGTGGTGCTATTAACTAAACCATTTTCTTTAATGCTAAGTTCTCTATTTTTCATGGCACATTTTTAAGATATAATATATGCCTAACATCTCTCCTGGAGTGTAATGAGTAGAGATAGAGAACACGCTGCTTTCTTTACAGATGAGAAACATGACATGATTGTGAAAGGTTGACTGTTGAAACACAACCCAAAGGATACAAATAGGCTGCTTAAACCAAGAGATGCTTTTAAATGATTCTATATGTAGTTATCTGATAATGAGAGCACATATATGTTATTGCTAATTATTTTTGAAACTACTATCCGGCCATTATTTGGCTGGTGCTTGTTATCATCATTGAAGCTTGTGTGTGCTGACTGCTGGGCAACTTAATAGTTGATTAAAAAAATGGGGAGTGCTTTAGCTGCTAGTTCCAGCATTTGACTTAGCTACACAGGCAATTTAAATTACAAGTTGGCATTCAGCTCTGCTCTGATCTGATCGTAATCTTTTATTCTTCTGCTTGTCACTAAGGGGGTTGATGTGCATACATCGAATGAAGATAGTTCATCGGGATCTTAAAAGTGCAAATTGCCTTGTGAATAACCATAAGACAATCAAGATCTGTGATTTTGGACTCTCCAGAGTAATGACAGACATACCAATTAGGGACTCCTCATCTGCTGGAACTCCTGAATGGATGGCACCGGAACTGATCCGTAATGAACCTGTCACTGAAAAATGCGATATTTTCAGCCTTGGGGTGATAATGTGGGAGCTCTGCACACTAAGGAGGCCATGGGAAGGTGTACCCCCAAAGAGGGTATGCTTACGATCTTTTATTTCACTTTTGAATATCATGTTTTTCTCTCTGAGGCAGTTGCATGGTTGTACAATATTGTTCCATCAGGGACCTTAATACTCAATGACTTGTTTGAGTAATGCTTTTTTTTTATTTAATTATTCTCTAGATTTATCGTTTACGCCCTACTCTTTCAATCACGACATTCTTTTTTTTAGCTCAAAAACATTTTGTTTTCTGTACTTGTGCAATTTGACCATTGTAGCTTTTGCTTTATGTTGTCTAGGTAGTTGATGCTGTTGCTAATGAGGGATCCCGTTTGGAGATTCCAGAAGGTCCACTGGGCAGGCTAATATCGGGTAACCATCTGTTGTGACAGGCAAATAAAGATTGTTAAAAATTAATGTCGCTTTTTTGCATTAGCCCCATAATCAGGGACGATCCCAGACTTGGGTGCTTGGGAGGACCAGAATGTAAAATCTCTATTCTTTGGTGGCCGTTTCATTAGGACTTTTTGAAACGTTTCCAAGAATAAGGGGGATTTTGAATCTTCTTGAAACTCTGGCCCTGGTCCCCCCGTTAGATTCGTCCCTGCCCATAGCCTGTTATTGGGGATTTTGAATCTTTCTTAAACTTTGGCCTCCCGTGAGATTCGTCCCTGCCCATAACATGTTTTTTTACATGCGATAATTGGCTTTGAAGATTAATTCCACCTCTCTTTTTTCTATACATGAACTTTTTTCTTTATCTTTTAAATAAATGTAATTTAATTGTGACCCAATTACTATTCTCTTGGGATACTGTGCTGGGGTCTGGAATTGTACAAAACTAACGCCGCCTTAATTCTCTCTGATTGCAGATTGTTGGGCAGAACCGGATTTACGGCCAAGCTGTGGAGAGATACTCGCTCGCTTGCTCGATTGCGAGTACACACCTTGCTGATACAGTCCGTTTCTTGTATACAAACAATGGTAGAGACGTTGCAATGTTCTCGGCTTAGTTGCAGCCTCATAATTTTTCCAATCATTGTGAAAACAAGAAATTCTTCAATTTTCACTGGGACAAACTCCAATCATTTCGTGTAATCGAACTGGGAGAGAAATAGAAAAGAACAAAAAAAGTTTCAATTGCGGTTGACAAGAATGAAGAGATTCGATTTTAAGTTTCTGGAAATTGCCTTAGCCATGCCGCTCCTTTCAATGACTCCAGAAAAAGAAAAGATTTTAAAAGATGGAGACCATATGTGGGATGGATTAAAAAAAAAAAAAAAGGGGTGGGATTTTATATCCATGATGTTTTGGGTTGCATGCTTACCGACGGGATGCATGAGTGTTTTGGTTCATCAGGTGTGCCTATCAAAGGCGATTTAAGTTTTCTTCCTCGGTTATAGAAGAAACGGGGGGGAAAAAAAACTCAGATCAGCTGATTCATGAATTGCCAAGACAAAAAGAAAAAAAACAACTGCAGAAGCCTTTTATTATCATGCTTCTAATGAACAAGTAGCGGTAACCATCTGGTTTCAGTCGAGGATCTGACGCCTGTTCAATGCATCTTCAAAACGACTGCATGAACCAACTCTCATCTCAGTGCACGTGTCATTCTCTGGTGCTGGATAATAGTCTTCCCTCAGCTGCACATCTCTCAGATTGGGGATTCTTAGGAGGAACATGATGAAATGCTCATGAGCTGTTCCATGTATGAAAAGCTTCCTCATTGCAAGACATTCTGCAAGCAACCCTGCTCCTGGGAGTGACAGGCTCCTTTGATTTACGTCCCGATCTTGTGGTGGCCAATAATCAAGCTCATATATGCTTAAATTCCCGATCCCATTCAAGAAAAACCTCTCCCACAGGCTCAAATCCATTTGCCCAGATGGCGCAGTTAATGCAAAACCTATTGTATCACTACAATCCAACTGCATCTTTGACAGTCGAGGATAATAAGCAAGGCAGCTTAATCCAAATTCACGCTGTGATGGTTTGTGCCCGGTTCTGCAGTCTCCCTCGACCTTTATCCTGATTTCCTCCAAATTAGGACAATCATACAGGCCAGCCATTGGCAATGGAGTCAAAAGCACACCGGCACCAATCCATAGAGAAAGGTACTTGAGCCTGTCCCAAGACTTGCTAAACATTCCATTTCCATTGCTTTGCATACAGGAGGATGAAGAATCAGGATCCGAAGAATACTTGCTCTTCTTCCTTTTGCTGCCATACTCGTGCTCGACACTTTGACAAAGGCCTTCGTTGAGGTCAAAACAGAGGATACCGCCATCCTCTTCCAAGCCTTCCCAGACACAATCAAAGTGTAGCCTTTCAATTCGACCCTGAATAGGCTCAAGAGATCGCAGGGATGCTACCGCGTTAAGGTTCTTGCAACAAGATATTTTGACCTCAATCAGAGTCTTATGGAGCAATGAAGCCATTGTCCTCATTCCCTTCATTGTAATCTTCTTGCATCCCTCGACTTCAAACCTCGCCAAATTACAGCATCCTCTACCAATCTCAATCAACCCCATGTCCGTCAAATCTGCCGAATTCTTTATGGTCAAGGACACCAGGCCCGAACACAAGGCAACCCCATCCAGCTGGGACTCAATGGCCATACAGATCCCATGAAACTGCCCCAATTTAAGCAGCTTCAACTCAGGACACTTCGAATGAAGCGCTTCCAAAGCCAAAGCACTATCCCTTACATTCTGGCAAAAATCTAGAACCAACTCTTGTAAAAGAGGAAGGCCAGTAAAGAAGTCCACCAGCCCCACTTTAGTAATCCTTGCATCCTCCCTTGTGTACCCATCATCTTCAGGTTCCCCTCTAGTGCTCCCCAAGGAAGCCCTATCAACAAGATGCAAAACCCTTAATATTGGACAGTTAGCAACAATCGCTAGCAAGGTCTCGTCACCAACACATCCAAAGTAACTTGGATCGAAAATACACACAAGAAGGAACCTGGTTAGACTAGGACAAGCTGCAGTTATTGCCTGAATCTCCTCAGACTTAAAACCATCAGTCAAAGAAACAGTTAAGAGATCCAAGCATGTCAAGGCCTTGGACACAGAGGGATAGGCTTGCAAAACAGGAGGGATATCCTCAGTCCAGTAATAAAAACTGGAGAGGTCGATGCTACTAAGAGCCTGGCAGTGCTCAAACAAAGGGACTACATCATTGCCAAGGTGAGGGGACGAGGAGCGTTGATGCCAACGGATGAGCTTGACATGGCTCAGATTAGGCCACTGAGGGAGGAGGATGTTAAGAGTGGAGGGAGATCGAGCATAAACGGTGAGGGAGGTGACTAGAGGGAAGGCCAGACGGAGGCGTTGGGCGAGGAGAAAAGGGTCGGAGGAGGCGGTGGATAGGAGATCAGAACGGCCCCAAGGAGAGAGCAGAGAGAGGTCGAGGTGAGTCACCGATCTGAAACAGGTAGGGATCATGTAGATATCACGCGCTTTGCCACGGAGAGTGAGGGAGGTGCGGGTGGATCTCTCTAGAGCTAGAAATTTCCTGTTAACCAGGGAGAGTGAGTTTCGGGTTCGTGTGTCAGAGACCGATGAAAAAATGATTGACAAAATCACATCCGGCAGATCGTTCATGGTAGCAGCCATAGCCATACTGGAACTGGCCATCCTAACTATTCAACTTTTTCCTTTTCCTTTGCTTTTTATTTGGTGGTGGCTTTTTGTTACATCTTCCAAGTTTCAGGATTGGTTTGAAAGAGAGAAGACAGAAAAAAGATGGGTCCTTGGAGAGGATGAAGACAGAAGAAAATTAAGAAAGACAGAGAGAGAGAGAGAGCACACACACGGGGCAAGTACTGTAGTATAGTCATCGTGGTCCTAGTTTTTTTTCTTTATTTGGGGAATGGATGAGAGAACACGAAGAGTGATAACGGACATATTTTCTATTTGAAAAAAATAAAAAAGATAATTTTATTTTTAATAAATTATAGTTTCCTTAATTCGAATTTTGTTTTTATAAAAAAATTAGTTAGAAACATGTAAATTTATAATGCATGTTCATATATCTTTTATTTGTATTTTTATATATTAATATCAAGAATAAATTTTATAAAATAAAAAAT
>Ga0325402_1001171_pt1 | contig 20807 bp, 9 predicted proteins | sample PopdelMetagenome_22_FD_207212 | JGI IMG/M metagenome (GOLD analysis project Ga0325402, IMG submission 207212) | Populus deltoides microbial communities from Bellville, Georgia, United States - Xylem-PdKOR-R3 | ecosystem: Host-associated > Plants > Phyllosphere > Stem > Wood/Secondary xylem...
TGTGTAAGTTTGGGTTCGCATAGGTATGGAACCTTGGAGGGGAAACTTGCCTATGTGCCGGTCATGGATCCGGGATTCAGGTCGTGACAATATCAACGACCATAAGTTACTGCGTTTCACACCTTTATAGTGTGTGTTTGGTATTGCGGTAGCTGTTGTGGTTATGGTTTGAAAAAAGTTGTTTTTATAAAAAGTACTTTTAATTGAGGTTGGTTTGAAAAAATAGGTGTTTGGTTAAAACTGTGGTTGAAATTGAGGTTGAAAAAAAGTAGTTTAATGTGTTTGGTTAATAATGCTTTTGAAATTGAGGTTATAAATAATTTTAAAAGATATTTATTAATATTGATAGTTTTTAATTTAAATATTGTAGATTTAACTTTTGTTATTATATCATGAAATAAATAATACTTTATATAAAATATTTTTTATTGTTCCATTAAAATATCTACAATTCCATCACGTATGAAATATATCCGACAAGAACTACAGTTTTTTTGGTTTTTTAAGCGCGCAATAACCTCAGGTAAAATATAATTAAGAACGAAATTGGGATTACGATCAAATTCTGCAAATGCTACTTTATCAAGCGATCTCTGTCTAATTTATGTAGTGTCATTAAATAAAGTTAAACACTAGTTTTTCAAATAAAAAACAATTAAAAAATTAAAAATAATTTTTATTTTACTGGGTTGGACCTGGTCCAATGCATTTTAAGCTCTGAACCGAAACCGGTTTGGCAGAACCGGTCCGACCGGAACTGTATGCATGTTACACTGTTCATGCTAATTAATTAGCATAAACAGTGTAACATGCATACAGTGTACAGTGCATGCAAGTTACACGCACGCTAATTAATTAGCATGAACAGTGTACATTGTTCATGCTAATTAATTAGCATGCAGTGCGTAAATATGTTGCCCATTGTTTACTGTTGAAACAAAAACAGTCGGATACTGCTTCATGATTACTGAGTTTGCAACGCAGTAAAAGGTGGGATTCATAAATAATTAACCATGTTTTTTTTTTTTTTTTGTAACCAAATATATATTTGCTGTGTTTTATTTCAATCACAGCCGCAACCATGTAGACAAATAAAGGCTCTGTTTGTCTACGCGGCTGCGGCTATGATTGAAATAAAACGCAGCATGCATCTATTTGATTACAGAAAAAAATGTTATTAATTATTCATGGGTCCTACCTTTTACCGCGTTGCAAACTTAGAAATCATGAACCATCATCCGGCTACTGTTGTTTGAATAATAAACAATGGCGAACATATTTACACACTGCATGCTAATTAATAGTGTATGCAAGTTACACGTACAATGTATGCAAGTTACACTGGCATGCTAATTAATTAGCATGCAATGCGTAAATATATTCGCCATTGTTTACTGTTCAAACAAAAGTAGCCGAATGATACTTCATGATTTCTAAATTTGCAACGCGGTAAAAAATGGGATTCATGAACAGTTAATAACAATTTTTTTCTGTAACCAAACAGATGTCAGCATACATCATTGCATGCAAGGGGAGCTCGCGCTCACTGCCTTTCCTACTAATCCCCCCCTTCTTACTTCTCCCCGGACAACAAGGACATCATCCTTGGCTCGCCAAGCTGAGGCCAAAAGGCAGTGTTGGAAAAACTTTCTCAGAATCGTCAGAAGATACGACAACTTGCAGCCAAGATGTGCACTGTCAGATTCCCCAAGACTGCCAGAGATCCACAAGTTCTCGCTGCTTCCTCGCGACTGGATTCACGACCACGTGGTCCATTGTGGGGCGTACAAAATGAAGCACAGCACAACTGCCTTTTTATTTCCTACAAAAGGAAAGGTTTCGAGACGTGGTTTTTTTTTTAATTAAAAAAACTAATTATAACTTGGGTTTATAATAGTCAACTCTTAGTTTTGCAAAATATATATTTAAATGTATTTATAACTCAATCCTTTTATCCATTTCATGCTCCTTTTCACTTCGTTCTATTTTTTTTCTGTTTTAAAATAGAAGAGGAAAAGAAAAAAAAATGATTATATGGAAATATTTTTGAGAAAAGAAGGAGTTTGTATTTTCTAAGAACAAAAAACTTTAATAAGAATGGCTAATGACTGCTCAATTAGTTTTTAATATTAAAAGGATGAATTTATAATTTACTCAAAGAAAGATAAGAGTGGTCATGGAAAGTATGATTTAATTTGTTATTTTAGAAAATTATATAAAATGATATTACATCCTCCTGGAAGGAGAAAATATTTTTGATAGTCATCTCTAGATTATATTGTTAAAATTACGTTAATTTTTTATTATATAAAATTACTCAGATCAGAAACAAAATAGTAATTAATATCCACTTATTTATGAATATAGTTACGACATACATATATTTTTAAAAAAATATTCATGATGTGCTTGTATTTAATATTGTGGTTAAAATATTGTTTGTCTAAAATTCAATTATTTTTTATATAAAATTATTTTTGAGTGTTTTTGAATTGTTTGATTGTTAAAAATAAATATTAAAAATTAAAAAAATATTTTAATATATTTTTAAATAACAAATAATTCAAACACAACTTGCCTAGAAACATGCTGGCATTTACGAGACAAATGTTTTAGTAATTTATGATGCATATTAACAGGATTCATTGTAATTGTCCTTTTCCTTTCCGTGTTAAGGTCTCTCGTGCTTCAAGGAACAACTTTCAGTGAAAAAAGACTGTTCTGTCCATGTGAATAAAATCTTTTTAATATGTTTTTTTTAAAATAAAAAATAATAATTTTTAAAATATATTTAAAATAATTTTAATATATTTAAAAAAAAAACATTTTAATCACCAAGGAGGTTGTTACCACGTACGTGAGCCAAGCCTAAAACGATGGAAAACTGAAAACTACGCTATCTTTTCAAATAAGTTTTAAGGATTTGAAATTATGTATTTACAGCTGAAGACTTTTCAGTAACTGTATCGAAACGCAATAGTCGCTTATCCAGTTAACTCTTCTGCCACATTCATCGAACGGGAGTGAGAGAGAGAGAGAGAGAGAGAGACCCTACTTTAGCCAGACTTATCTGCTTAGACGTCTCTGGCTTGAAGGCAGAGAAGCTTTTGAGAGTTGCGGTAGGTGGAACGTGAAGCTATACTAGCTTTAACGGGAAGGCCAATTGTTGGTTCAGAGTTCAGACCATACTCACACTTCCTGATAACATTTTGCAGAGGTAATTAAGCTCTATCACTCTTCTCTCATTACTGCTCTCTCCTTCTCTAGTGTATGCTTTGTGTGTGCGACTATAAGATTAGAGCAATATTACTGGCCATGAAAAAAAGACGACCTATGGGAACCAACGGTGGCTTTAGTTCTAATCCAAGCTTGGAGGAGATATATACTCATTGCTATATCAAGAGAGATAATGTAATCCAGCAAAATTTGCCATTACAGGTGAATGTTTACTTCTGATTTTGTATACATGGGAATATTTTGGGCAAATATTCTCTGTATCGTGGCTGTTCAATAAATAATCATAGTTTGGTATTTGATAAAATGTGGCTATGTTTATTTATTTACGAGTTGTGCAGATATTATCAAGCTTCTTGAAATCTCTTCGATATCCTTTTCTTTCGAGACTTCAAAGATTCGTGAAAATGTAACCAATGCAGGAATAGAGTAACGTCAAAAATGAGAGTAGCAGTGGTTGGTGCTGGGATTAGTGGACTCGTTTCAGCTTATGTTCTTGCAAAAGCTGGAGTTGAGGTTGTGCTATACGAGAAAGAGGATTACTTAGGCGGCCATGCCAAGACTGTCAGCTTCGATGGTGTTGATTTAGACCTCGGCTTCATGGTCTTCAATCGGGTCAGTCACATCTTGTTATCTATTTTTCTTTCTTCTTTAACTCCCTCCCTCCCTCCCTCCCTCTCTCTCTCTGATCCCTCTTCCCCTTGTTGCTAAGGTATGGATTGATGAATGTTCTCGTGATTGTCTCGTTAAAAATGGAAATACATGAATCCAATCATTATTGGTACTTGTCGGATTACGAGTAGCTATAGCTACATCTATTTTTGTTTTGGGAAAAAATAAAAAACGAAAATTCGATACAGACAAATAGATACAAAGAATAATATTTTCAATTGGTGTGGTTCTTTTCTGTGACTTCTACATGTAATTTATTTATTTCTATTATTTTTATCAATCATGTTAGGTATGGGTTGATTAATATTCCAATAAGGTAGCCTCATGAATTCGATTAGTTATTTTGTTCTTGATGGAAAGAAGTTACTAGCATATATGAATTATTTGCTTATGGCTTAATTTTTTTATGTAAAAACCTAGTTTCACGACGTCAAAAACAAAAACGAATAAATAAACAAGTTTAAGTGTCCATGACATTTTTTTGGGAGATGATTGGCCATTGCTTCATAAGAAGATACTGAAAAAAATAAGTAAGAAAAGAACTTGTTCAAGATAAACTTTCGAAACCGTTAAAATTCATCCGAAAATTTAAATGGGTTTCCATAATTAATTTTGTTCACCAAATACGAATCCTGTTCGGTCAACTGGCACAAGTTGCCGGTGTCTGATTTTACTCTTGCATGTTTTGAAGGGAGTGATGGACATTAACCATATTGCATTGAAATATCAAATTCATGGCATTTGATGAATAGTCTAGATACAGGACATACCTTGAACTTTCCCTTACCATTGTTGTTGTCTGCATAAAAGTTGATTGTTTGACCCTTCATAGAGTTAATGTGCTTGGCTAAGCTTAAGGCTTGCACCATGTATCCCAAGGTTTCGATGGGAATGGCTAAAAGTGTTAAGGTGGACAAAAAATTCTGGATGGTTTGATAATTGAAGACAAAACTCAAGTGTACATGGATCGAATCATAATAGCATGGCAATTGTCCCGCCTAACATGCCAATTCAATTTTTATGTAAATTTATGAGGAGTCAACTACTGCCTGTTAAGCTGATGGATTTTAAGGATAAAACAGAAAGATAAGTAAGACTTTTGATCTTAAAACTAAGAAAACTAGTATGGACTTTTAGATAGAGAAATCTAACAACGTTATGAGGTTGATAACATGGAGTAAAGAAAAACAAGCGAATAAAGCTGCAAGTAAAGTGAAAATAAAACATAAAGCTAAAATAAAATTAATAAGTTGAAAGATATGATTGGTATGAAGATGAATGTTACAAGCTCATTTTTATCTATTTGTAGAGAAAATTAATTACACTGGTCTTTGGTTTATCTTGAATTGCTAGTTCTCTACTGCTCTGGTTTCCAAATTGCCTGCAGATATTGTAAGAAAGCGTGCCCACCGTCTATAGCAATGGCTGATAGCTTTTACCAATTTTAGTGGTTTAGTGGTTCAAGTGTGAGCAAAAACTAGTTTACTCACATGCATTATACTTGATATTGTTTCTTAAAGTTACTATGTGGTCCTAGGTAACCAAAGATTATTGATTTGGCCTGATAGCTTATGACAATTGAAGAACGTTTATTTTTTATGTAAGCAATGTAGTAGTTTTTGTTACACTCAATGAGTAGGGTTAATTGACTTGGAGAGTATCGGCATCATAAACAGGTAACATATCCAAATATGATGGAGTTCTTCGAGAGCCTTGGAATAGATATGGAGTTATCGGATATGTCATTCTCAGTGAGCTTAGACGAAGGCCAGGGTTGTGAATGGGGTAGCAGAAATGGGTTGTCAGGTTTGTTTGCACAGAAGAAGAATATGTTAAATCCGTACTTTTGGAAAATGCTTCGAGAAATTATCAAGTTTAAGGATGATGTGCTCAGGTGAGCCATTCTCTTTTCAGATATTTTGTACAATGTGCATTATGACATTAAACTTGTACCGCATGTGTTTCTTGTATTTTGGAGCTGAACATTAGCTGTTGACATCAAACTTACGCGGTGTTTTGTTAATAAGGATTTAGGATGTGCAGTGGCCATTCCATTTAATTAATTTTGCCTCACATGTTATTGTACCTTCAAGTTTTTCTTTCTAATGCAAACCTGACATTAGCAAAAGAAGCAATCAATTTGATTCTATGGTGCAAAAACATGCCCCATGGCCTTGAGTTCATCATTCAAGTCTTAGCTGAACATGCATTTGGCAGGAATCATGGCAAATACCTTCTAGGACGTATCTGGCTTTTAATCTTCTAGTGTTATTTGTTGTATGGGCATATAGGACGCAGGTAGTTTGTGGTTTCATGAGCTCTGACTTGAGAATTTGATTATGTTCATAAACTAGCCTTTCAAGGTGCTAATTAGCAACTCGTTGTAATTTTAATGTCTTCCGAATGGGAATGGCAACTAATTTTCTTTTCTTTTCTGCTGCAGTTATCTTGAGATGCTTGAGAACAATCCAGATGTTGATAGGAATGAGACCTTAGGGAAATTTGTCAAGTCACGAGGTTACTCTGAATTATTTCAGAAGGCTTATCTTGTGAGATCTCTAGAACATATATCCTGTCCCATTTTTTCAACCTTCTAATTAGGTTCTACTTTTGATCGCCTTACTTACTTCATGACACCAATAACGTTGCATATTTTAGATTCCTGTATGTGGTTCTATATGGTCCTGCCCGTCAGAAGGAGTCATGAGCTTTTCAGCTTTCTCTGTACTTTCATTTTGCCGTAATCATCATTTACTTGAGGTAAGTGTTGTTTGTTTTCCGAAATAAGTAAAATGCATATATTCAACCAATACATGATGCTGATATGTGTACACATTGTTAAAGAGAATCGCTCATCTTTGCCATTTAGCCATTTCTGTATGCAACATTGAACAAAAGTCCTTTGGCATTACATAAGCAAACCATTTGCTTTTGTCAGCTATTGGAGTTCTAGGCAAACAGATATATTAGATTTTTCATTGATTATGCCTTGGTACTCTGCAGCTCTTTGGTCGGCCTCAGTGGCTCACTGTCACACGGCGATCGCATTCTTATGTCAACAAGGTGCTCACTTGTTGCTTTCACAGGACTACACCATATTTCTTTCTTAGCATTATCTGAATAGTCGTTGTTTTAATTAATGTCTTTAGTTTTGAGCTGAAACGGCATTCTTCTTGTGTTTAATTTCGTTCAACGTGGTAAAACAATCAGGTCAGAGAAAAGCTGGAAAGTTGGGGTTGCCAGATACGAACCGGTTGTGAGATACAGGCTGTTTCAACTACAGACGAAGGTAAGCTGTAACATTAATATACTAGGAAATTTGAGGCAGTAAATGCTGTATAACATAAGAGTTGACGACGATTATGTTTGAAGATGTGACGTGTTTTAAAATCAGAAGTTCATTGAAATCTACAACTTCTGCAAAAGCAAAGAAAAACTTGAATAAAGTTAATAAGAAAAAAGGAAATTAATCTACAGAAAATTCCTTGATGATTGATGAATAATACTTGGCTCGAGTAATTCTAATGGTAACATGAGAAGTATTTTAGCAGGTTGCGCAGTTCTCTGTAGAGATGGCTTGCTAGAAATGTACAGTGGGTGCATAATGGCTGTCCATGCCCCAGATGCTCTGGCATTATTAGGAAAGCAAGCAACATTTGATGAGACGAGAATACTTGGTGCTTTCCAATATATGTATAGGTAATTATTTTTATTTTCTTCCACTTTTCATTTATTTTTCTGCCGTAGCTGACATATTTGTAGGACTAAACATCATCAGCTTCAACTTTTGGCAATTAAGTACATTTGCACCACACTTTACAGGACAATTACTTATCAAGTTTGAGATACCACTTTCTGACAGTTGAAGGTTTGAACCAAATAAAAGAGAATTTTTCCCTTCATTTATTAAATTGCCATGAATTTTTGAAGCTTAAAAATTTGCAGCATCCTTTCCAATGAACCTGTGCAAGAATTATAATGTCAGGACTATTTCTATCGGTAGTCCTTTGGTAGTCCTTCTTTTGAGAAGTTTAACAAAAACGAACTGTTGAAAAGTTGATGTAACTGTAAACTCGTATAGTTCATTCGCTCAAGATTTGCAATCATTCTACTATTTCTATTGGCAGCGATATTTTCCTTCACCGTGATAAAAAGTTTATGCCCCAAAACTCAGCAGCATGGAGTGCATGGAATTTCTTAGGAAGTACTGACAATAAAGTCTGCCTGACATATTGGCTGAATGTGCTTCAGGTTTGTTTGTAATTGAATCTCAGAATTTATCTGTCAACTTTCAAAAGAATAAGTAATAAGCCCAATATCCCTCTATCTAATTCTATTGTTTAAATATTGTATTTTTCTGCAGAATATTGATGAAACAGGCCTACCTTTTCTTGTGACACTCAATCCAGATCATGCACCAGATCATACCTTGGTCAAGTGGTCAACTGGCCATCCTGTTCCATCTGTAGCTGCAACAAAAGCTTCGCTTGAGCTTGATCATATTCAAGGCAAGAGGAGAATTTGGTTTTGTGGAGCATACCAGGGTAAGTCTTTCGTGTGTAAAGAAGAAAGGACACTAGAATAGATACAATGTTTGCTTATTCTGATACATTTATATATGCTCTGTAGTTTTTTTTTTTTTTTCCTTGCAAGCTGCATTCATAATGCCCACCATGATTTCATTTAGGGCAATCCAGATTAAAAAAAAGAGAGAGAAATGAAACACTGTTTGGGTATAATATAGAATGTTGAAGACTATGACAATTATTGACAACCTTAGATAATTTCGAAAATTCTTTAATCAACTACGAGAGGTTCTGCTAACATTAATTTTTTTACAAACTTCTCATGCCAGTTTCTTATTTGATGTGGGAAGATGAGCATATGTACTGCACTTTATTTTTTCATGTTTTTCAACACAAGCAGGGGACAAGTTCCTTTTTAAGTTTCCATAATAGTTCTTTTTTTTATTATTATTGTTATTGCTCAGCCTTCAGAGATATTGCCACTTTTCAGATTTTAGGCGCCTGGACTATTTTGATACTTGCTGATCAACAGAGCATTCCGTGTTGTATTTTCAGGTTATGGCTTCCATGAAGATGGACTAAAGGTAGGCATAGGTGCCTCTTAAGCTGCTTAATACTAGTAGAGACAACCTCTATTTTGACCCCTATGTTTGTAGTGAAAAGAAAATTCCTTTGTGCTCTATTTTTGGTCAGTTTCCACATGTCTTTTTGCTGGGAAGCTATAAAATGTTTCTAGTTCTAGGGCACAAAGGAATCATGCACTGATAAGTTGTTCTCTTCTTTTCATGAACCCACTAAGCTCATTCATATCTTCTTTTCATGAACTCATGAAGTTGGTGTTCTGCCACTGACAAGTTAGATATAACATTTCTTTGTATTGGTTCCGATAAAAGAAAATGAAATTCTGTGTTTCTATTACACTTTGCAGTCAGGCATGGTTGCTGCACACGGTTTGCTTGGAAACAGCTGTGCCATTCTGAGCAATCCAAAACATATGGCACCTTCTATGTTAGAAACTGGGGCACGCCTTTTTGTTACTAGATTTCTTGGACATTATATCTCCACTGGCTGTTTAATGTGAGTTCACTTATAAAAATAATTGCTATCCCTTTTTATTGTGTTTTCTTTCTAGCATTTTGATGTTACGAAATCAGGCATGCATAATGTGGGCTTTCTGCAGTTTACCTCCTCTATTGTCTACCAATCTAACACCACTTTTCATTGCATAATCTCCTGTCGCAACATTGCTATCTTTGTCATTTGTCCAAATCTTTTAACTTTATTCTCATTTCTTCTATAAGCTTGTTTTTTTCGTCTTGAATCTTATTGATATTGACAGTCCATACTAGATTATCCTCTCTCTTTTTCAATCAATATATGGTGATTTGACAGTTTGCTGGAGGAAGGAGGCTCAGTTTTCTCCTTTGAGGGAACTTCAAAAAAATGTTCACTGAAAACTGTTTTGAAGGTTCACAATCCCCAGTTTTACTGGAAGGTATGCACGCCATTGTAGTTCACTTCCAAGCAAGTCACATTCCACCTTGAGTTCAAAATAATCAAGAGGAAAAAACTGAACTGAATTGATATGCTACAAACAGAAGTTTTTTTTTTATTTAGAATAATTTAAAAGCCTAATTCAAAATTGTTACTGCAACTAATGTGCTCAAGAAATTTTTCTCAGATAATGACACAGGCTGATTTAGGCCTCGCAGATGCATATATCAATGGTGATTTTTCCTTTGTTAACAAAGATGAAGGCCTTCTAAACCTTTTCATGGTGAGATAACTGATCTAAGCTATCTCTTGTGGATTGAATTTCAAAGAACTTTCTTTACTAATTTGTATTGCAGATTCTCATTGTAAATAGAGATGCTAATAAATCTGCATCAAAGCTGAACAAGAAAAGGTATGCTATGACTGGTAGCTCTGAAAATTTGATATTACAAGAGATTGATATTCTTGTTACTTTGTTTCATTAAGTATTCTCACTTTGTTCGTTTCAGGGGCTGGTGGACACCATTATTATTCACAGCCGGTATCGCATCTGCAAAATTTTTCATTCAGCATGTATCAAGGCAAAATACTCTTACTCAAGCTCGCAGAAATATCTCTCGTCATTATGACCTGGTATGAGATTGTTAAACTGGCACTGATTCAAAAACATTCAGTTTTCCCAGTGGCACATTATGTTTAAACATCTCTTTCTATGCCATGTTGAATTATTTTTATAATGTCCTTACTTGTATGCGTAATGGAGGGAAAAGAAAATAGACCACGGCTGCTAGCAAGCTTATGGAAAAACTATTTAATTTTTGAAATGAAGATGAGGGTGCCAAGATTTGAACAGCAAACCATTTCATTAAGATGGTTTTAGTTCTATACCATATTAAATTGTCAGATCTAGCTAAAAATATAGCCTTTTAGGGTGTAGGTGGTGGGGACATCAGACCCACACTGTAGATTACACGAATATATAGATGGAGACGACATAAAATGGCCTAGCCTGTCACTCTTTGGTTGAAAGACTTCTTTTTGCTCATTGTTCCGCATCAGTAGGCCTAACATTTCTTTCATTGTCATTCTCACTATGCCTTTAAGCCAATTCCTCAACTCATCAGTGTATTTTGGCGATATCTAAAAAGAAGAGGGAGAAAAGCTAATGAAAATATTCAAATAAAAAGAAAAGCTAATGAATAACTTCTAAGATTCTTTGTGATCTTATATATGTGAACATGCAATGCAATGGACTTGCCAAAGCATTCGTATTAAGCAGGATGTGTAACATGGAAGCATTGTCAAAAGTCTTAGTTTCTAAGATTCATTTTGAACCTTGTTGAAGGAACAAAAAGATAGTGCTGCTTTTACTCTCTAATAATATTCACGGTCTCGTTAGTTTTTTTCTCATATCATAGTATTGTGAGAGGTTGTTGATTTCACTATTTGTCCAGATATTTACTTCTGTTATGGTCTTGGAACTTTTTTGTTGTCAAAAGTGTAATTATTTGTGATACTAGAAGCTCACATCCCTTTTTGGCTGTGTCTCCAGAGTAATGAGCTTTTTGCACTGTTCTTGGATGAAACAATGACGTACTCTTGTGGAGTATTTAAGGTTGGAATCCCTGCCTATTTTTTATTTCATTTAAAATAATGCATGAAAAAAAATAATCTAATCCCTAGCATGGTATGTTTATCTGATGATATGTTCATTTTTATGTGTTTTGTTTAAAGACAGAAGACGAGGATTTGAAAGACGCTCAAATGAGAAAAATATCCCTTCTAATCGAAAAGGTGAGCCTATCACTTAGCTAATTTTTTACAATTTGACCAAGTTTGCTTGATACTCATGTCAACTTTTATGTTCTTACACCTGAACAATCTAGGCTAGAATCAGTAAAGATCATGAAATTCTTGAGATTGGTTGTGGCTGGGGAACCTTGGCCATTGAAGCTGTCCAACGAACTGGATGTAAATACACTGGCATCACTCTATCTGAAGAACAACTAAAATATGCAGAAATGAAGGTGAAGGAAGCTGGCCTCCAGGTATGAACTGGAAATTTGAAGGACAATTGCAATTCTGATATCGCCCTGATTTTCCTGCTTTTTTCTATTCTTTGGCCAGTGGCCCTTTTGCCTTTTGCAGTTTTCACATGCATATGGATGTTAAAGCTTTCAAACATAATTAGAGATTGTATTATATAGCAAGTAAGCAAGGAAAAAGTTGGCAATGTCTCATTAAAAAAAAACCCAGTCATGGAGACAAGGTTTTCTAGAGTGGATTTCTTTTGCTTTGTACTGAAGCATAACATGGTTGCTTCTGAAATCAAGTAACTTGTTTTTAACATGAACCATGTTACCAGGACCGTATAGCATTTCACCTCTGCGACTATCGCCAATTGCCCAAGACCCACAAATACGACAGAATAATATCCTGGTGAGTTCTCCCACCGAAATATTACTTTCTGATCTTAGAATGTTGTACTAATACTATCACTTTAATGGCCCTCATCTTTCACTTGTCCAGTGAAATGATAGAAGCCGTCGGCCATGAATACATGGAAGATTTTTTTGGCTGCTGCGAATCAGTATTAGCAGAAAATGGGCTTCTTGTCCTACAGGTAATGAAAATATTGGAATTTTTATATTTTTTTGCTTATTTCTTCCCCTTGGAATTGTAAGGTAATGGGAGCGATGGTAGAAGTTAGTGCTTAATTGTCAGGTTCTTTAGCAGTTTGGGCCATGCACATTATTCTACATTTTACTTAACACAGAGGGGGCTGACTGTTTCCAAACATTTTTTTGTAGTTCATATCAATACCAGAAGAAAGATATGATGAGTATAGGCAAAGCTCAGATTTTATTAAGGAATATATTTTTCCTGGTGGATGCTTGCCTTCATTAACAAGAATAACATCAGCCATGGCCACCTCATCGAGACTGTGGTAAGAGCCGTCAGTTTTAGCTGAATTTTACTGCTGATGTCATTGTTCTTTCTTCAAATTACTTTTCTGCACAATGAACTTAAGTTTGTGTTTGCACAGCGTGGAGCATGTGGAAAATATTGGAATTCATTACTATCAAACACTTAAATATTGGAGAAGGAATTTCCTGGAGAAGCAGAGGTAAAAGTCACTTCAGAATTTTTCAGATTATTTTGCAACTTATGGTGTCAGCTTCACCATGTTCTGCCAGGAAGAAAGAACCTTCTAGTTTATGCCAAACTTTAGGTTTTTTATATGTTGATGGAAGACACAAGTTTTTTCATAATATTTATATGGCTTGATTAGGAGCCCTTTTTAACCTAATTTTTGCGTCTCCATCCATCATGGATATGCCTAGCTTGCCACTTTTACGCCTTCAATTATCACTGATGAATCTTATACAAAATAAAATATATAATTATACATAGTATTAATTTAAAAACATGACGTGATATATGAACCATTTTAAGGAATATTTTTTACACTGTGTTGATCATATTACATTTTTGAATTCGCTGCTACTGCTAGGCAGTAATCTTTAATTACAACAGAGTTAGCATGAATAATGCTTAACATGATCCTGATCCGTGTGCCAAAGAAAAGAAGATAGGTGGCTTCAAGAAATAATGAATTGCTTTTCCTATTTTCAGAAAATGAAAAATACTGTGATTGTAATGTAAAAAATTCTTAGATGCATTATTAGAGAATCCTTCAGACCAATAATTATTGAGAATCTGCTACAAGTCACATGTCATTCATTCTGGTAATTTAGTAGTTTAATTGATTTTCAGTATGATGAATAGATTCCCTTACAGACACGTTCATGTAGTAGGATGCATCAAAAGTTTGTGCAGCATCAAAATTAGCGTTTGCTCGCCACTACCTGATTGATCAGACTATTGCATTTGCAATAATTCTCACCAGAAGTTTCTGAAATCTATATCGTTCGTTCTGTTTATTTTCATCTCCTTGTTTTCCCACTGATAATCTCAGTGTCTGATTGTAGAATAACTATAATTTTTAGAATTAAACAGGCTATTTATGCTGGTGCATTGATTTTCTCTGTAGAAAAATTCTTGCCCTGGGATTCAATGAGAAGTTCATCCGAACATGGGAGTATTATTTTGACTATTGTGCAGCTGGTTTCAAGACACATACACTTGGAAATTACCAGGTAAATCTCAAGATTGCAATATTGTTATTCAAAGCTATAATATAATTTTTGTAAATATCAATCAACTTCTCATTAAACTTCTTTGGAACATGCCTATCAACATACAGAAAAATGGATGTTTGTTCTAAAATCATGGAGATAAATCAAAATATATGCTTAGCTTGTATTAGAAAATTCGAGTGTGATCAGTAAAAACTCGGTAATATTTATGACGTAACTACTCGCAGAATATATAGTTGATAGTAGCTACGTGCTGATGATGTGTTTATGTCATGATTTGCTTAATCCGAAACCACATATGGCTTTATTAAAATTCTGTCCCTTCAGCTTACAAGCAAAGAAATTTGATTTCCTCTGTAATGTAGGTTGTATTTTCACGTCCTGGCAATGCTGTTGCACTAAGCAATCCATACAAAAGTTTTCCTTCAGCGTATTGATTCTTTTCTGTGAGGGAAGATAGCACCATCACACCGAAGCCAGTCCAAGTATTGATTTCTTCGTTTTCATGTTTTTCTTTATTTAGTTAACTTCAATCATTTGTTGTCAGAGAGCTAAAAGCATATTATTTGCTGCTAATTGAATCTTGCAGCCAAATTCAGAGATCTCCCTTGAAAGTAAGTTCAACAGTTGCTCCATTTACTTCATTTTTTTAAAATAATGCCATTCAGGATGATGGGTTCTATCCTTGGCAAATACATTTCAACAGGCTAGCTTGTCTTGACAACTAGCAGAATTACTGTTCAGGATATATGATGATTAATGTATGATTGCTGATTGGTGCTGGCCTGCAACATTACGCAATTTCTCATCTGTTAATTATGAATCTTAGTGACTGAAGAATTTTTGTTATTATTTTGAGATTGAATATAAAATATAAAAAATTTGATAAAACCCTTTAATGTTTAAAATATGACAAGATTGCTTTTCTGTTATAAAAAATTTCATGTTTATACCAAAATACCATTATCAGATTCAATTACAATCAATGGATCCTCTAGCTCATAGTGGCCACTGACCATCATGCAAAAAAAGATGTAATGGTTATAGGCAGTCATTTCCAGCGCACCGTGAGAATCTGGAGAGAACATTTCTTGGAGAACAAGAGGTAAAGAGCAATTGCATAAATTTTCAGTTCTTCGCAAGCTATGGTGGGAGGATTTTCTTTTTTGTGTTTCTGGTCATCAACTAGAGATAATTTTTCTTGTTGAGAAGAGCATCTCGAGAAACAAAAATGGCAGCCGAATGATCCGCCACACAAAAATGGAATGGAAGGGTCATTAACAATGGTGATGATCCAGACTAGAGTCATAGAAGCTTGTTTCAAAACACGAAGGATATAATGGAAGATGAAGACATTACAACTAAGAGATTGGGGCACTGGTTTCGCATCATTGTGATAAAAAATTCAAGACAATCATGATTTGTAAAATTGCAGGAAGACGTGGTTCCAAATTCAAGGCACGGAGAATTCGGATTCTGTATGAAATGGAAAGTAAACTGCTTTCTCATAAGACAGGAAAACATGGTATTTACTTCCTAAGAACACAATAAAATATTGGACATCAAGGCTGGAAACACAAGCACAAAGGGTAGAAAAAACAAAAACAGGAGGGCAATGGCCATGTTCTTAATGTCCTCGCACTTTACAGAATCACCAACCCACCGTTTTGCTATCACTTCAGTACATTCAACTCGAAATGTACATGTTGCTTATAGTTGAGCTGTAAAACTTGAGGGGCACAGCATCCTAGCCGCTAGGTATTAGCAAATATAGTGTAAAGCATGCGCCATGCCCAATTAGAAACGCCTGACCAACATTTATCTAACCAACCGATAAACAGACGCAATACAGCTCAGAAAAGGCAGACTCAAAAGGGAGTATCCAGCCCCACAATACAAATTTTTGGAATCAAACAGGGAATTTTCCACCTAATTATAAAACAGACAAGGACATCCAGCCATTGGAGAAGAAAATCATGGGTCGTGGCAACTCTTGAATGAGAGATTAAAACATCACAAGGCTCGTTATCAGTAGTAGAAAAATGCATTAAATTAGACAAGCAACACCATTTGCATATTTATCCTGTATCCCACAAAAGATAAGTTGACATAAAATGTAATTAAGCCATCAACGACATTCCAAGATCAACTAAAGTTTTCGATTGATAACTTATCTGGTGCTCTAAGCAATTGGAATGACACATTATCTAGTCCAGCGCATAACTATGTGGCCTAAACAATTAGGTATGAGGAACTTGCCATGCAACACAGCTAACTAATTAAGTCAACATACCGCAAACTCCCTGTCTAACAAATCCATCAGTCCACAAGAAACCAGAATGATTGAGAAATTTACGACTTCGAATGCCAAGAAGCTGCAAAAAAAACACTGGCAGTGTTGGCATTGCTAGCCGGAAAAGCTTTTCTTGGGTTAATCACAAATCCAACTGACAAGTCCTCTTCACACTTCCATGCTGAACAAACCCCCACTAGGAAGCTCGGGTTCAGCCATGAGTGGACCCTTTGACCTCACCTTAGAACTCGAGCATCTCCTCCTGTACAACACAAGGGCAAATACAGGGGGGAAATGATTATGTAATCTTCAAAGTGTCAACTACCACTACGATTAACGCTATCCATTTACGAAGCTATCCATTTACGAAGTGCTTATAGCTCCACTGCTATCAGTTAAAAACTCTCAATTCAATCTCTGTAAGCCTACTTGTCAAGTTAAAGTAAGCATATCAAGTTCTAGAATTCGCTTCTAGCATCTTGTTCCCAGTCAAAAACAGATCAAAAAGTGCCCAATATTAAAGACATAATAAAATAATACAGCTGAAACCAAACAACACAGATATTATATGCGCAGTAGATTAAACACTAGGATAGAGAGCCGAAAAGTTGCAGAACAGCTAGCAGATGATTGTAAGCACGCTGAATTAAGAACTACACTCAATAAGCAAACATTAAATAAGAAGGGCATCTAGCACGCCTTGAACTAATTATTAAAGACTAGCAAAACAGATAGTGCAAACTACTGGGATTTAAGCAACCCAACCATTCCCAAAGTGCATCATCCAATTTGAGCCACTCCCCTGGTGCTGGGAGCAAGAAATCTTCAGAGAACCTCATGAGAACAGCTGGACATGCTTGCTCACAAACAGAGATGAAGACCTGGTAGGCAGCTAAGGTGTTCACAATCACTGTTGTTGGGCTTGTCGGGCCTGAGAACCACCATAACCGCCACCATAACCACCAGGACCCCCATAATTTCCAGAAGTTTGTGGTTGCTCTGATCTCCATGATGCATTTCCATACCCAGAATTTCCATTTGCATCACCATATCCACTCCCCATGTAGCCGCCGCCGCTACCCTGTAGTTCTGCCCCGCCAGGACCACCAGCATTACTGTTTGAAGTGCCCCCAGAACGTCCTCCAACAGCACCATACCCAACTGGATTCACATAAGATCCATCATTTCCACCATAACTACCGTACCCATAACCTTGACTCCCATACCCAGTGGCCCCACCAGGAGATTGACCAGCAGACGCTGAACCAGGACCACTGCCAGCACCAGCATTTGAAGCACCCCAAGAAGCAGCACTCCCATAACCCATAGCACCATAGCCAGATGAACCTTGACTGTTCCATGAACTTCTGGGTGCCCCAGGAGGACCGCTTGCATAGCCAGGATTTGGAACATTAGGATTCCCATAGACCGCACCTGCAGGTCCCCCATAACCAGCACCAGCTCCAGTATAGCTGCTATAGCCACCATAACCAACACCATTACTGGCAGGACCATATCCATATCCAGCTGCATTATAGCCAGATGACCCATAAGGAGGAAAACCACCTCCAGTGCCTTGAGGCTGCATATACCTACTTGAATCCATTCGACCATCATATGAGTTTGTGTTACCACCAGATGCACCGTAGCTCTGGTAACTGCCACCCATAGAGCGGCCACCCCCACCAGGATTGGCCTCTTTAGGAAGAGCTCGTTTTACTTCAACTTGCTTACCATTCAAATCGTGGAATGTTCTCTGTAACACCCGGTCAACAGCATCTTCAGAATCAAAGGAAATAAAACCAAATCCACGAGGTCGCTGGGTGCTCTGGTCGTACATTATTACTACATCAGTTACAAGGCCAAAGGCTTCAAAATACTGGCGAAACCCATCGTCAGTTAGAGTAGGAGGCAATCCTCCAACAAATATCTTTTTGGTCCGAATATTTCCACCACTGCTGGTGTTTCTAGCAGGATTCAAGTTTCCAGCCCTGGCATTTGTTTGCTGCTCCTCTCTTGATAATGCCCTCTTTGCCTCAACCTGATAACCAAAGCAACTGGTTGGAAGGCAGGAATACAAATTGAAAGCACGAAACTCGTTCATCATGCAGAATTCCCAAGATATCCATCTGATTACAGTCCTCTAAAACTTGTGTAAGTAAATTCTTCATGTATGACAAGCCTAGTAATCACTAAAGAAATAGACAACTCTCACAAAGGTGTAGTCTATATGCATAAACTCATGTTATAAGACAAATTGATTTGTCACAGAGCCGATCTTTAAGGATACTTGGGTTGGTGTCACAATCTCGACATCAACATAAGGTCACAATCTCAACACAAAACTGTTCACATAAATCAGTATACCTGGTGCGCTAGCTTGTCAAATCCTGGTACAGTGTAATACAAAAATAAATTTGAACCCCACTAAATAAAGATGAATAGCTTCTTTGACAAACCTCTATAGTTGAGCAATTGGAAACAAGTAACCACAAGCACAAATAACACCACTTCAAACAATCTGTACTCACTGAAAAGCTACCTAATAACAAGAAGCTGTAGTAATATATTGATTTATTCAGTGAATTAGTTAAATATGTGCAATTTTGATTTGCATGTCCTATTCAACAGCATTAAAAGGCACATACCCACCCCATGGAATACCACTGCAATATATCACATGGACTCACTACCAGTGCCTGAACTGCAGAGAAGTCTGGAGGTTTAACTCGCCTGAAAAAAAATTATCATGCGAGAACACCAATCCAGAGATGGGATCATGTATGGAAATAGGCTTATTGTCGTTGATTAACATTTCTATAATTTATCATAAGACACATCAAGCTCTACTACATCTACAATGTCCATAAAACTAGTGCAAATTGGATAAGTGAAACTGATTCAAAGAAGACACAGGGTGTTCAAAAACCAAAAGGGCCTTTCTATAGCTTCCAATTCAACAATTCACAGGAGTCGGTTTCTCTGTTTCTTGTCACATGGAATACAACCTTACAGGCGGAATCGTTATAAGATGATCTCCGCAGTTGTTTCTTTTATTTTCTATTTCCTTTAATTGACTCAATTGAGCAACTCAAAAGCAGCTAGTGTATCAAAAACCCATTCGCAGATACAACTAAATTAATTCAAAATCAATCTGAAACCAACGGCCAGTAACACCGTACCCAATAAAATTGTTACCATAAACCATGAGCTCAAGAACCCTAATATCACACTCCAAAATTGCAATAACTATATCTGAATACAACCAAGAACCAGATAAAATCAAACCCGAGAAGAAAAAAAAAAACATTGCCGAAAAAGCACAAAAAAAGCCTTAAAGAGTAAAAAATAATAAAGAATAAAAGCTTTAACTCACCGTTCTACCATCAATAGTGTGCGTATCTTGAAGAACCCTATCGAGAACGGAAGGGTCTGCAAAAACGACAAAGCCAAAGCCTCTAGGCCTACCAGTGGTCTTATCTTTCATAACGACAGTCTGCAAAACGTCGCCGTATTGCGTAAAATATTCCCCGAGCTTCTCCTCTGACGTCTCCCATGAAATCCCTCCAATAAATAGCTTTCCCTGATCTGAATCCATTGCCTGTACTATTATTTAGATATGCAGATATAGCTATAGATGAGCCCCTCCCCCTCCCTCCCTCTCTCTCTCTCTCTCTCTGAGCTAGGGTTTTTTCGGATTTTTAATTTTGGAGGGCTCTGAGCATTTTTGGTGAAATTATTTTTTTTTTGAGGGTTTGGTTATGGTGGCGACTTTTTGAGGGAGAAGTTTTATGGTTATAGGGAGAGGGGGCTGGGGAGAGGGAGGGAAGTCTGATAATGTGAGGTTATGCGATTTGGAGGGTCCAGATTTGTTTTCATTAGTATGGACGGTTGTGACTTGGTGTGGTGGTTTTTTTTTGTTTTGGACGTGTAACCTTGTCGTTTTTTGCAATTTAATACATCATGTTACCACTCGTTGCTGCGGGCCATTAGGAGAACCTCTACAATATTATATATTTGCGAGTAAATTTTAAATTTTTAAATATAATTGAGTCTCGAAAATACAAATTAATAAATTCTAGCAATAAAATATTTGATCTTATCGGAATAAGGACCAAATAAAATAAATAAATAGGTTATGAAAATAGTGAATGTAATTTTCTTTAAAAAAAAACAAGTCCCAGGATAAAGACAAATATAAATTATAAGAAAGAATGCATGTAACAAATACTATTAATTCACAAAAATTAGTGTTCAGATATAGGGTTTTCATGGTTTCAATTATAATTCTCGAATTTTAGTTATAAGTTCAACAAAAAAATATATTAAAAATGAGGGAAACTTCTAAAATTAAATAAGAGTTTCAAGGCTTTTATAGTTTTATATTTACAAAGAAAATGTGAGTTTGAGTCTAATTTTGGAATAATA
>Ga0325402_1001173_pt1 | contig 20787 bp, 13 predicted proteins | sample PopdelMetagenome_22_FD_207212 | JGI IMG/M metagenome (GOLD analysis project Ga0325402, IMG submission 207212) | Populus deltoides microbial communities from Bellville, Georgia, United States - Xylem-PdKOR-R3 | ecosystem: Host-associated > Plants > Phyllosphere > Stem > Wood/Secondary xylem...
CTTAAATCACGGACTCGTGTTCAACCCAAGGTGAAGTTCACTAGTGTTATTATCCAACTGTTAAGAATAAAATGGCAGTGACAATAGAAGGCAAGTGCATAAAGGATCGCATGTGTATTTAGGGATTGTATAGTTTAATCTGAACTTAATGGATATCTACCTGAATAATTAAGTATTTTACGTGTGTTATAAGCTTATTTAATAATGAATAAAATATAAATATCCTGATCGATTCAAACTTAACCCGAGATCAACCAGTATATATTTTGTGAAAGAGAACACAACCTCCTTCCGTTGAAGGAGAAGAGACAAAACAGCTAGGTTATATACTATTCAGCCGGATGAGAGGCGTGGAAGCTGCTACTGTAAACGTCAATGGCGTTCCCGTTAAACAATTATGACAGTAAGAACAACTGTTTAAACTCCCATACTCAGTTCTCGAGAGCACTATTCCACTAGCATCATGGGGTTCCGGTGGTTTGGTCTCCAAATTGCTACGCAGGTCAGTGCAATTATTTGGGGAATTGATCGGAGATATATCCATGTCGATGGACATATCATCATACTCCAATGTTATAGCTTTATCATGTTCTCCCATTAAGACTACCTCAGCACTGCTTCTTCCCTTATTTTGCATCCCATTCAGATTCCCACGGGAATGTTTCCAATGGTCACTCTCCCAACCTCTGCTGTCGACATAACCAGAATAGCCTTCTCTCTGCTCGCCAGTGACTGGCGCTCTGATTCCCTCAGGTACACTTCTGCAGTTGCCTTGCGGAACACCAGGTGGATTAGGGAAACCATTAACTCTCAGATGATATTGAGTTAACAAAAGATGATTTATAATGAAAGAGTGAACTCTAAGATGATACTCGAGTGATCAATAGCATTATTATTTTGGATAAATTAAAAAATATTTAATTTATTTTTAAATAGTATTGATTGTTAAATACTTGACTCATGTGGAATGAAATTTAAAAAGAGTTTTAAATTTTATTCAAACGATTAATGATTATTAGATAGAGAATGAATATGATTTAACATGACAGATATACTCGATGTTTTAATATTAAATCAAAATATTATTGATAAAAAGATATTAATTACACTAAAAAACCGGTTATTGAAATTTTAAGTCAAACCATTAATGGATTTTCTAATATTTAAGAGATCATGACACGTTGCTAGACGATATAACTGATTTTTAAATATAAATTAATTAATTTTTTAATTGATAATAAATTAAATTGTTAATTTATTTAATTTATTTAATTAGAAATATAATTTATATTTGGTCCAACATATTAAAAGCCTAATGGTTCACACACACATTAAGAACCATTAATCATAAATTAAATTGGAAATGTTTAATTAAGTATGATTTGATTAAAATATATTTTAGAAATTAAGAACTATAATATAATTAATACATAAATTATATTTCTAGACCTAAAAAAATTAAGTAAGGATTTGATTGAGTTAATTTCTAAAATTATCATGAATTAATATATAAATATTATTCAGGAAGCAAATTGATATTTTACTAATTTATAAGGTTTTTTAAATTTCTCTATAAATAGCAAGCCATGTCTCTTAATTTTTAGAGGTTGTCTATTAGACAGAAAAATTATATAAATAGAAAATTAAAGCTAACACTCCAGGTATAGGAATCCTTTTCTTCTAAATAGGGATTTAGAAGATTTTCTACTGGTAGTTTGTATGAATTACTGTTGGAAGCTAGATAATTGGACGACTTGTGATTTTTGACAATCTAATCTTTATAAAATTATTAAAAGTAAAAAAAATTAAATTTTTAGATAATAAATCTCTAAACAATTCTAAATTTTTCTAATATGTTCCTAAAAACTTCCAAAATATTTTTGTTTTATAATCTCTTTGCATTTATAATATTTTAAAAAGCCGATACTTTAGACAATAGACACATGACCATGCTCTCGAGCTACTGCAATGTGCCAGGGAGTCTAATCAGCACAATTAGGGGTGATTAAAAACACTAAAAAAAAATGAGAAAATTGAAAAAAATAACTGAAAAAATTAAAAAGTAAAAAAAACCGATTAAATCAATTAAAATTTTAAAAAAATTGATTAAACTAATTAAAATTTTGAAAAAACCGGCCGGTTCGGTTTTATAAGCCTAAAACCAAAAAAACCAAACCGAACCGAACCCAAACTGAAAAAAACTTGAAAAAAACCCAAGCCAAACCGGCAAAAAACCAAGCCAAACCGGTTTTTGTCCTAAAAAACAAACCAAACCGAACCGAAACCGGTCGGTTTGAACCGGTTTCAGTTTTTTTTTAAATTTGGTTTGGTTAATTTTTTTTAATAAAAACTGAATCGAATCGAAAATAATCACCTCTAAGCATGACTCCAAAGATACAGTAGTGGTGTGTACGAATTCGATCCTATATTCTTTATATTTATAGACAATTCATCAAACTACCTTAATTGTTTATAGAAATTATAGGCAAGTTGCTATGTTAAACTAGCCGAGAGTCATGTGACAGTCAAGTGACCCTCGTAAGAGGTGGGATTGGCTGCGAACACGAAAGAAATCTGTGACCATATTGGAACTCACAGGGATGTTCCAGCCCCAGGCACGGGGACTGATTCACAGGCAAAGACATGGATTCTGAACGGGCATTCAAAGTTTCACGGGCACTCGCCTGCTGTTGCTACAGGAAAAGCCAGTAAATCTTGGTGAATCATTGGGTAGGGACGATGTGACTGGCCTTGGGGTGTTCTTCGCAGCAGGCGCTCTAATGGTTGAATATGGAAAATCAATTTCTAATATGAAGTTTGTTATCCAGGGTTTTGGAAACGTGTAAGCTTTCCTTTTTCAAAAAAAATAAATAAAAAAATCCCTATTCTCTGAAGCAAAGTCGGATCCCATTACGGATTTTTCTTTTCCTCTGCCTACCAGTATGTTCTTCCAGCGCTAGACAGGGCTGTAAGAAAGAAAAATCAGTTTACTTACCATTTAAAATCATAAATAGGGTTGGTAAAAATTTAATATTTTTTATATTTTTTTATTTATGTATTTTTGAATAGTTATATATATAAAAAATATTTTTTAAAAATAAAAAAATATTATTTTAATATAAATTTTTTTAAAAACAGCTACAGTAATCTTAATAACCCCAGTAGAATCCATGCCGCATGGTCAAGATATCACATCCTTTTGAACAGATCTGGAGAATTGTCCAAAGAAACATACTTGGATGGGTTAGAAAAGTCAAGCACCGTTACCGACATGCAAGCTAAGAACGTAAGAACTCCAAATGACTCAGATGTTAATGAGAGGAAAGCAATTAACAACAATTGAACAAAGACACGAGAGAGAAAAATAATCAAAATTTTTCATATGTTATAACTGTTGGTCAAAGAGAGTGTTAGCTCAAAATTTTTCATATGTAATAACTGTTGGTTAGGGGTGAGAAAAAAACCGAAAGCCGATGAAACCGAGAAAACCGGAAAAAAATAATCTAAAAAACCAAACTGAAAAAAACCCGATTAAACCGATTAAAATTTTGAAAAAACTGGCTGATTCGATTCGGTTTTATAAGCAAAAAACTAAAAAAACCGAACTGAAACTGGTCGGTTTGACCCGGTTTCGGTTTTGTTTGTTTTTTTTTAAAATTTTCGGTTTGGTTATATTTTTTTTTTATAAAAACCGAATCAAACTGAAAATGATCATCCCTACTGTTGGAAAGCAATTAACAACAATTGAAGAAAGACACGACATCAACTGCCAGTAAGAATTTTATGTTATTAGATTCAGATTACGAGAACTTCAAAACAGGATCTCATGTTTTTTGATAAAAATAAATAAATAAATAAAATTTTACAGGTCAAAGTTATTGTTTATTATTCATGTGTAAGGATACATTTTATTTGATCCTTAAAATCCATAATTATTTTAAATGAAATATTGAGCTTTGATTTTATTATTTGATTTGATAAATATCAATTAAAATTAGTCTTTAAATTTCAAATTTTAACTATTATATTTTATTTTCATAATAAAATAAATTTATTTATTGTGAAAATTTAATATGATCAAATTAAATTTTAGTAAAAAAATATATATTTAAAGTATAAAACCCTTTCAACCATATATTCGAGACATGCTTACTTATTTTTAAATGTAAGTGAACTTGTCTCGATAGGACATCTGTAAAAACAAAAATCTTATACTAATTAAATTTCTCCACGTGTGTTATTTTTATTTTATTTTTACATAAAAAGATGAAATAAAATTGAAATAAATGACATGGAAAATGAATGAACCTTTATATATTTTTTGGCCAATGAAAGGTTCACATATGGGAAACGACCTGAGAGCCTCTACCGATCTCTATAAATAAAAGAGCCTTATCATAGATTAAAAAAAATAAAAATTCTTGAAGATACAAAATTTTCTTCAAAACAAGCTTTTCAAGTAAGGAAAATCTCTCAAAAGCTTTCAAACCTTTTTCATTTATGTTTAAAGTTTAAAATGAACGAAATTCTATTGAATTAAGTCTAAATATCTCATAAGAGTTCTTCAATATAAAGAGGAAAGTGCACTTGATAAGTTTTGATATTCTATTAATATTCTCGCATAGTTTTCACACATTGCTTGATAAATTTATATACACTGTCATTGTTTAATTTTGGAAGAACAGATTTCCCGCTGAAATTATAGCCGCTGTTCTTGGATAGCTACTGTAACTGTTGTTTCTATATTACACAGTTGTTACAATAAATAACAACCACAATTGCAGCCTTGATGTACTCTGCATAATTCAAGGTAGAGTGTTATCTCTTGTTCCTGATTGCAGGCTTGTGTTTATGCTTTTTAGGATTAAAGGGTAGTGATGCACTTGATTGAAGACTTTCCCTTTTACACCCCCGCAAGATTGGGCTTCCATCAGTAAGGCCAATCTTGGACCGGAGAAGTTCTGTGCGTGCTCTGGAAAGTGGTTTGGTTAGCATGTCAACTAACTGATTTGTTGTGTGAACATGGACAGCCTGTAAAATACCTCTTTGCACTAAATCCCGAACAAAATGAAGGTCTATTCGGATGTGCTTCATTTGAGAGTGATTAACTGGGTTGTAGCTTAAGTGAGTAGCACCAAGGTTGTCACATAGGAGTTGAGGTGTGCATGATAAGGGAAAGGCAAGCTCACAGAGTAGTTGAAGGAGCCACATTGTTTCTGATGTCCCGTGGCTAGTGCACGATATTCAGTTTCAGTGGAGGATCTTTTTTGATGTCCCGTGGCTAGTGCACGATATTCAGTTTCAGTGGAGGATCTTTTTTGATGTCCCGTGGCTAGTGCACGATATTCAGTTTCAGTAGAGGATCTTGCTATTGCTCGTTGTTTCTTTGAGCTCCAGGATATAAGAGTAGAGCCGAGGAAGCTGATATATGTAGACGTTGATGTGCAGTCATCAATATTGTCAGCCTAGTTAGCATCAGAATAAGTCTTTAAGATGGGTTTACCAGTCTTTGCAATTTGAATGCCATTGAAAATAATCATTTTGAGATAACAGAGTATGTGTTTGGTGGTTGTCCAGTGGGTCTGCATTGGTCTGTGCACAGGGGTGGAGCCAGGAATTTTTCCTATCCTGGGCTATGATATAAAATACATAAATTATTTTTTAAGATCAATCATTCACTCGGATATATAAATTTGTCAAGTTAATAATAAAATTTTAATTCAAATACATAACATAAAATATATAAAAAATAAAATTTAAAGCACATAAAATTCAAAATAAAAGTAAAAATAAATTATACTATCAAAGTTGCACCCTTCGATGTTTTATAGAATAGAATTCATCTATGATCGAATCCGAATCAATATCTTCAACAAGCTCTCGTTCAATGTAAATCATCATAGAATCTGCTAAGAACTCCTCTTCTATTTTATTGCGAAGCACAGTTTTAACATGTTTCATAGCTGAAAATGCCCGCTCTGTAGTGGCAGTGGAAACAGGCAAAGTCAAAACAAGACGAATCAACCTGTCAATCAAATGATAGTGCTGCGACTTATTTGTTTCAGCTAATCCTCGACATAATTCAGAAATGGTAGACATATTTTGAAAGCTCTCATGATGAATCACATCAATCTGATAATGCTTTAGCTGAGATCTCAAATAATACATCTCTTGTTTATTGAAATCTTCAGGATAAAATTTCTCAGCAAGCTTGTAAATAGCATCAACTTTAAATGATTTAAAGTTGTCTTTAGGTTCTAAAGTAGAGCTAAGTACAAGGAGTTCCACTGTCTCATCACTGAATCTAGAATTTAATTCTTCCAACTGAAAATCTATTGTTGAGTTAAATATATCATAATGATAATGTTGGTAAACTGTCACCGAACCTTGTTGTTGACATGAACGACTTGTAGCCTTTTTATACGAAGCATTCATATGTGGTATGTTAATCTCATATTTTGTGCAAACAACTTGCACATTTGCAAGGAGAAGATCAAATCCAGCATCTCTCAAAGTTTGAAGCGATGCTTTAGTTGTTGATACAAGATCCATTGCATTTAAGATGTCAAAAGATTTTTGCTGCAAAGCTCGACAAAGTAAATCAGTAATCTTCATTATTTTATGCATCAAATAAGATGAATATAAATTCAAAAGATTTCATCACAATCAAACAACCACCAGTTTCTCCACATATAGAATTAGAAGATCCTTCTTGAACCATACTTTTAAGCACAGTAATAGTTGCACCATACATATCTATTAAGCTGCAAATAGAATCAAAATGAGAGCTCCAGCGAGTAGTTCCACTTCAATGTAAATTATCAATTTGATTAGCCCCTCTACCAGTCTCACGTTCTCCAGCAGCTACCATATGTGCAATTTCTATAACCTGAGCATAATGTAACTCAGTATGACGTTTGGGAGAAGCATAAATAAGGTTGATAATGGTTGTCAATTTTGAGAAAAATAACCAAATAGAAATCTCATTTCCAGCTGCTGCAGCTAATGCTAAATGTAGTCGGTGAGTAAAGCAATGTACATAATATGAATAAGGACAATCTCTGAGAAATAGAGTTTGTAGTCCATTCCATGCGCCACGCATATTGCTAGCATCATTATACCCTTGACCTCGCATATTGAAAATATACAAGTTATATCGAGCGAGTTTTTAAGTGTTGAAGAAGTAGTATCTGAAACATGCACAATGCTATAAAAACGCTCTCGTACAAAACCCTAAATGTCAATAAATCTCAAAACAATAGCCATTTGTTCTTTATTTGATGCATCTTTGGCTTCGTCAACAAAAATACAAAACTTTGCATCTTTAACTTCTTCACAAATCTTTTTCTTCACTTTGTTCGCAAGAATATGCAAAATCTCTTTTTGAATAGTCGGCGAGGTATACTTTGCATTTTTCAGAGCTTTTTCTAAGACAACATCATCAATATCAACATTCAGTCTCCTCATAAGTCTTATCATCTCCAAAAAATTACCTCGATTATTAGAAGCCGAAGATTCATTGTCACAACCCAATTTTTTACCATTTTATTTTAATTATTATTATTATTTTATTTACTGAAAAGGATAAAAAAAATGATGATAATGATGAAAAACAAGTAAAATGAAATAAATGAAGAATGAATTAAAATTTGGGTTAAAGGCAACATGATTGGAAGTTTTGGGGTTTAATTAAACTTTGGAATTAATCTAATTAATCCAATCAAGGGTTTAATTGGAGAATTGATAAGTTTTGAGACTTAAATGGACTTGGATTTAATTTAATTAATGAAATCAGGGACGTAATTGAAAAATTATCAAAGTGTAGGGCTGATTCTTGTCAAATTTGAAAGAAATTAAAACCCAAGGACCAATGTGTAAATAGCGCTGAGATGCAGGGATTCAATTACAATTTACCCAAGGACTAGACTGTAAAAATTCAAGATGTCAAGGATCAAAACACAAAATACAAAAAACGGTGTCGTTTCTCAACACTGTTCATCCTTTTCAATTCCTCAGCTGCCCACCGCTACCATTACTCCTGCAATAACAATTGATTGATTACCTGGTAACGGTGGAATTTTGTGGCTATAAAGCTAGAGAAAACAAAGAACGCGGAGGAATCACAGAGGGGGGAAGAGACAAAAAAAAAAGAGCCATGAACAGGGGGAGAAAAGAAGACCACGAACAAAAACAGAGAGAGGGGATTTTTCCAGACTCAAAACAGTAACACAAAGGAGTATAATAAACAACTAGACAGAGAAAAAAGTAGAGAACGACACAGGAGCATACAACGGAACCAAAACAAAGCTTTGGCCGGTCATCCATCACGCCTCCGTATCCTAAATCAGAGAGCAAACTAGGCGATTAAACACAGAGGAGGACAGGGAAACAAGAAACCCACAGAAGAAAGCATCAGCATCACAATTGGCTTCTTCTTCTCCATCGCCGACTTCCAAAACCAGAGGAAGAAGCTTAAAAAGGGAAGAGAGGAACAGCCCGCCATCGCCTCCATCTTGCTCCCAGGTAAGCATCTCCAGTTTGCAAAATAATTCCCCAACACTGTGCATTAGAAATATAATTACATACTAACTGTTGCCCGCGTGCGTGAACAATTCATGCACGCTGGTGGGTAAAGGCCGCATGGTCACTGGCTTGGGCCAGTGGCCAGGTTGGGTCGGATGGGTCCAGCTCAGCTCTAAAAACATAAATAATAAAAAATTGAAAAAATTAAAAAATTAAAAATTAAAAATTAAAAATAAAAAATAGAAAAAATTAAAAAAATAGAAAAAATATGTGCATGGATGAATAAAAATAATATAAATTTACTGGTTTATTCACCAACGCTAGAGTCGGGAATAAAATACTGGTTTAAATTTATATTATTTTTATTCGTTATATTTTATTTTATTTAGCAAGAAAAAATAAAAAAAATATATGTGCATGTATGAAAAATAAAATTGTTTTATTGGTTTATTCACTGACGCGAAAGTCAGGAATAAAAAAACTGATTTAATTGTTTTTTTTATTTAACTATATAAGAAATAAAAAAAATATGTGAATGCGCAATAAAATGAATTTAGTTTATTGTTTTATTCACTAGTGTTAGAGTCATGAATAAAAAATATGGATCAAAATTTATTTTATAGCCACGTAATAGTTACTAATGCCAGAGTTGGAATTAACCGTAGTTGAATATTCACTGGTACCAGAGTCAGGAATATTGCGAATAAACCATCAGAGCATAAACCAATAAAAATTTAGCAATTTAAGACAAAACCAGTAATGCAGTTTGCCTTAGGCAGAACGTTTAAGGGGTAATAATATCTTTCCTTTTACGTAACCAGTCCCGAACCATAGAATCTCTGTTGACCAGTTAGGGTTCCTAGTGACCACAATACTAGGTAGCGACTCCTCAAACAAGACATTTTCTCTTAAAAGAACTAGAAGCCAGAAATCTGTTCTTTTTCCCACAAATAAATGAAGATTATTTTTAGGGCCACCGCGATGTCAGGTGCGACATTCATCATGACCTCTAAATGCACATGCTTGTAAGCTAAGCCATTGAACACTTTCAATTGTTGTCATAAGTCTCAACTGATTTTTCTGAACTTCTTCAACAGTTTGTGCATTCAACACTTTATCAATATGTCTACTTACTTTCATTAAATTTTTAGTAGATTTCACAGCATTATTATGTGGTGAAGTGGGACTTCCCACATGCATCAAAAGTGCACATCTAACCCCATCATTAACCCTCTTCCAACTTCTAAAGCCTTCAGTGGTGAATGTGAGATGACGAGGCACTTTGTTTTCAAAGATAAAGCATGGAAAACAAAATACTGCATCCTTTGATGGAGAGTACTCTAGCCAAGGAAATTGATCAAACCAAGTGTACTGAAATCGACGATACTATCTCCCTGATTCAGTCCTTGGATACTCCACTAACTTAGGTTGATATGGACCCATTTTGATATAAACTCTCCTAATTTCATTTTGTTGATTAATAGGATGTCTCCACACTGGAATTCGTAACCCAGGATCTCGTTCAAGAGTATTAACATCAATTTCAACTCTTTGAGATTTGAAAGTGGGTTGTTCACTACGATTTGACAAATCAACATTTGAAGGAGAATGTCCTTTACTGGTTGATGTTTGTTCGTTTGGTTTAAAGAATAAAAACATAGTTTTTCCTCTCTTGTTTCCTTGATTTTCCATTATAATATATAACCTATTCAAGTAAAAAAGATTAGGGAAGTCAGGTGCAAGATGAAAATATACTAATGCCACAATAAAATATTCATAAAATACAGAATATACATGGATAAACTAGTGATGCAAACTACTGGGAGATTTGAGAACTTAACTTTGAAATAACCAGTAAATTATTAGTACTAGACTACTAGTGTGTTAGCATGTATCCATTTCTAGGGTACAGTTTACTGTTTACTCTACTAATAATCTACTGTAATGAATGTGAAACATTGAATTCAAAATGAAAAGTCATGGCTAGTAAATTTTTTCTTGATGATTTTACACTCTTGCGGTTCTCTGTATAGATTCTTCTTCAAAATCCAAGCTAAAATTGTATATTGTTGAGAGGAAAAATAGTTAAAACCTCAAGTTATTTAAAAGATATGTGAATCAATTAATTATTTATATTTAGATAGATTTACTATAAAATATAACTAATTAATTAGTATTGGAAGAGAAGGTGGGTGGCTAATTAATTTGTATTGCTATAAAAAATAAAGTGGCAGCTGATGGATAGTAATTAATTTGTATCGCAAGGAAAAGTGGGACACTAGGTTTACTATAAAAAATACGAAAAGTGGGACATAGGTTTGCTGTAAAAGATAGAGAAAGTGGTACATAGGACATAGATTTGCTGTAAAAGTGTAAAAATTAAAAAGAAAAGTGTGTCATTAATTTTTTTTTTAACCTAGGCTACAACCCTTCTCAGCCTTGTAAAAGGCTCCGCCCCTGTCTGTGCATGAACTGGGATAGCTTGTTCACTGCGAAGAAAATATGAGGACGTATGATTGATAGATACTGAAGTCTGCTAATAACTCTATGAAACTCAGTGTTGTCGATAGAGTTAGAACCATCATTCAATTTCAGAATGGAACTAGTGGAGAGAGGGGTTGAAACATCCTTGGCACCAATCATGTTTGTGGTGGATAGAAGATCATTAATGTATTGGTGTTAAGACAAGAATAACCCGTCTTTATTTGACACCACTTCAACACCTAGAAAATAATGAAGGCACCCAATGTCCTTAAGGGAAAAACACAAGTTGAGCTGGTGTACAACAGAGAGAACAAAAGCCTGGTGATTGCCTGTAATGATCAGATCGTCAACATAGACCAAGAGAAAACAAGTGGCTTGATCATTTTGTTAAATAAAGAGAGACAGATCGACCCTGGAGATTTGAAATCCAAGCTGCAAAATAGCATTCTTGAGAGTCAGATACCAAGCTTTTGGAGCTTGTTTTAGGCATAAATAGCCTTTTCAATCTGTATACATGGTGAGGTCGTGAGGCATCCTTAAAACCTGATGGCTGCATTATATAAACATCATCAGTTAGTCTGCCATTCAAAAAAGCATTTTTGATATCCAATTGTCTCAGTGATCAGCCATTTAAAACAGCAATGGTAATAATGATTTTAATAATGGCAAGTTTGACAACAGGATTAAAGGTTTCTTTATAGTCCAGACCAAGATGTTGGTTGTAGCCCTTTGCAACCAGTCGGGCTTTAAATCGATCAATAGAGCTATCGGGTTTTCTTTTAACTCGAAAAACCCACTTGCAACCCACTGGGTGACACTGAGAACGAGGTGGAATTAAGTCCCATATATCATGTTTCATAAAAGTTGTGAGCTCAACAAACATGGCTGTTCTTCAGTGAGGCTGAGAGATGGCCTCTCTTACATTAGTAGGCTCAATGGGCAGGGAAATGGAATGTTTGGTGACGAAGAATATTTGTTTTGGTTTAAATATCTGGTTCATGGACCGTGTGCGCATAGGGTGAAGTCATGGAAGGGGAATGAATTGATGAGAAGAAGACTCTAACTGAGGGGTTGAAGATAGAGGCAAGGAGGATAAGGTGTGAGGAAAAGAGGTATGATTGGAGGGAGTGTCTGCATAATCTAAAGGAGCAAGATGATGAGAGGAAGCAGAGTTACCTAAGGGAAATGCAACAATGGCATGAGCATCATTCACAAGATTCGGTGATCGACAAAGAGCATGATACGACTTTGATGAGGCTGGCACAAGACCTGGTTGAACGGTAGGAGGGGAAAGTGAGGTATGAGGAAAACAACTATGTGGCATGGAGAGTGAGTGTTGACTCTCATCAAAGACAACATTACGTGATATGTAAATTTCTTGGAGTGAGTATCTAGACACTTGTAAGCATTTTGAGTTTGAGAGTACCCAAGAAATATGCATGGCGTGGATTTAGATTGCATCTTATTAGAAGAATTATAGGCTTTGGTGAAAGGATAACACATACATCCAAATTTTCTTAGTTTAAGATAGTTTGGTTTTTGTCCAAAGAGTACTTCAAAAGGGGTCCGATTTTTAAGTAAAGAAGTAGGTTGTATGTTAATAAGATAGGTAGCAGTAGCAAAAACATGTGGCCAATATGAGGGATTGAGTGAGGTATCATGAAGTAGAGCTAGACCGGTTTCAACCACATGATGATGATAATGTTCAGAAATGTCATTCTGTTGATGAGTATGGGGAGCAATGGTGTAATGACTTATGCCATGAAATGATAAAAAAATTTTGAGTCCAACAAATCACTACCATTATCGAAATACAAGTTTTTTATGTGTATCGAATCTCTTCTCAACAATTTTTTAAAATTAAGGAAAGATAGTGGATACTTCAGATTTGTGTGTTATGGGATAGAACCACATGTATTTCGTGTAATGATCAAGAAGTAATAGATAGCATCGAGAACCATCAATACCAGTGTATGCAGATGTTCCCCAAACATCTGTGTATATAAAATTGAGAAGGGCATGACTGTGAAACTGGTTGCTCGAAAAGAAAGTTGATGCGCTTTATTGATAGAGCAAAACTACAAAGGGAAGACACATGGTGAGACGTGACTGGAAGAGAAAAACGATTGACAAGACTGTGAACTAATTTAAATGATGGATGACTGAGACGTTTATGTCACCCATCAAATGGAAGTCTGTTCATACATAAACGCCACATGTTTGAAAGCGGAGTACTTGGGAAGGTGTACATGCCATTGTTACATGCTCCTCTTAGTAATATCTCCTTCGTGAATTGGTTGTCTATAAGAAAATAAAAAAAGTGAAATTCAACAAAGACATCATTTTGCTTGAAATTGCAATGAACAAATATTATATTTTTTTTTTTTTGAAGATTAGGAACATAAAGTGTATCATGTATTGTAAATAAGCATTTGGGAAAAGGTAAGGTCAAAGAACCAGTGTAAGAGACAGCCAAACCTGAACCATCACTAAAAAAAACTTCATCGATGCCATCATATTCTGAATGAACCAATAAGTTTGCAAGATCACTTGAAATGTTGTGAGATGCCCCCGAGTCTAATAGCCATGATTTGTCTTTGCCAACAGAGGATTGCGTACAATTTAAGGTGGCAGGATTGAGTTTGAACAATTTTTTTACAGTATGGCCCAGGTGGTCACAAAGTTAACACTTGGGTTGATAACGCTTAATAAATCTATTAGTTAAATGACCCGCGCGATGCTACGGGTCAATTTTTTTACATAAAAAATATCAAAAAAAGCTAAGATTTAAAAGTGTTAGGTCTCTCTGCAAAACTATACTCAAGAGTCTTGGGTTTGGCTGCAACGGCTGAGCCAAGAGTAATATTTATAATATTAATAATAACATTAAACTTGCATGACCCAAGTTTAAGTGGGTTTGGCTGCAATACCAGACCCAATAACCTTGGATGTGGGTCTGGCTGTAAAGTCGTATAATAAAAGTGTAATAATTAAATAGATTAAGTAAAAAGAAAAAAACATAGAAAAAAAACCAACATGAAGAAAATAACTAATGAAGAAAAAGAAAAAAAATATGAATTAATTGGGTTAATTCTTTAAATCAGGTTAACCTGTCAAATATTAGATTTGTGTCGTGAAAGTTTGATAACTAAATAGAAAAAAAAATTGACGGGTTACCCTAGAATTAACTGGGCTAACCCGTCAAACCTGGGATCCATGTCATAAAAATCTGATAATTAAATAAAAAAAATTTAATATTAAGAAAGTAAATTAAAAAAATAATTAAAAAAAAAGCCAGAAAAAAACTAAAGGCATCAACTTTTTCACTGTGGACTGCATTGTGCAGTCCACAATAAAATGCTTAAAAAGGAAAAGAAAAGGGAAAAAAACAAAGGCATACCCACAGGTTAATTTTTTTTTCTTGTATAAAAAATATAAAAAAGGCTAAGATCTAAGAGTGTTAGGTCTTTCTGCAAAGATATATCCAAAAGCCTTGGGTCTAATTGCAACGCTTGACCCAAGAGTAATATTTATAATATTAATAATAATAATATTAACCTTACATGACTCAAGTTTAAGTGAGTCTAACTGCAACACCAGATCCAAGAGCCTTGGATGTGGGTCTAGCTGCAAGATTGTGTCATAAAAGTATGATAATTAAATAGATTAATTAAAAATAAAAAAACAAAGAAAAAAACCAACATGAAGAAAAAAATTAATGAAGAAAAAGAAAAAAAAATCTGAATTAACTGGGTTAACCCTTCAAACCAGGTTAACCCATCAAACTTGGGATTCATGTCATGAAAGTTTGATAACTAAATAAAAAAAAAGTTGATGGGTTAACCAAGAATTAACTCAGTTAACCTCGTTTCCGTGAAACCAGGTTAACCAGTCAAACCCGGGATATGTGTCATGAAAGTCTGATAATTAAATAGAAAGAAATTAAACATTAACAAACTAAATTAAACAAAAAAAATTAATTAAAAAGAAAACAAAACTTTGGGTTACCTTGTCGAACCAGGTTAACCCGTTAAACCCGGGATCCATGTCATAAAAGTCTGATAACTAAATAAAAAAAATTTAACATTAACAAAAGAAAAAAACAAATAAAAATGTACGGGTTAACCTGTCAGACCTGGGATATGTGTCATGAAAGTCTGATAACTAAATAGAAAGAAATTTAACATTAACAAACTAAAGTAAATGAAAAAAATTAATTAAAAAGAAAAAAAATTCGGGTTAACTCATGAAACCAAGTTAATTTGTTAAACCCGGGATCAATATCATAAAAATCTGATAACTAAATTAAAAAAATATTAACATTAACAAACTAAATTAAACAAAAAAAATTTATTAAAAGAAAAAAACAAAGAAAGAAAAAAAAGCTAAAGGCATCAAAAAAGAAAAAATTAAAAAAAATGAAAAAATAGCTTAAACTAAATTAAACAAAATAAAATTTATTAAAATAAAAAAAATAAATAAAGAAAAAAAAAGCTAAAGGCATCAAAAAAGAAAAAATTAAAAAAAATGAAAAAAAATAGTAGGTTTAAAAAAAAACTTAAAAAATGAAAAAAAATACGAAAAAAAAAGAAGAAACAGCTCAGCCTTTCACTGTGGATTGCTACAATGAAATGCTGAGCAATTTTAGTATATTTCTAATGAAAGTTTGATAACTAAATAGGAAAAAAAAAATTACGGGTTAACCCAGAATTAACTGGGTTAACCCGTCAAACCCGAAATCCGTGTCATGAAAGTTTGATAACTAAATAGAAAACATTTAAGATTAACAAACTAAATTAAACGAAAAAATTAATTAAAAAGAAAAGCAAAAAAAAATCCGGGTTAACCCGTCAAACCCGGAACTAGTGTCATGAAAGTTTGACAACTAAATAGAAAAAAATTTAACATTAACAAAAAAAATCATTAAAAAAACAAAGAAAAAAAAACAGCTTAAAAAAACAAAGCAAAAGGCAAAAAAAAAAAAGAAAAAAACTCAGCGTTTCACTTTGGACTGCACTCGAAAAAATAATTAATTAAAAAGGAAACCAGAAAAAAAATATGGGTTAACCCGTCAAACCCGGAACCCGTATCATGAAAGTTTGATAACTAAATAAAAAAAATTTAACATTAACAAAAAAAAATTAAACAAAAAAATCATTAAAAAAACAGATTAAAAAAAAACAGCTGCTCAACGTTTTACTGTGGACTGCACTGTGCAGTCCACAGTGAAAGACTAAGCCCTTTTAGTATATTTCTAAATTTAACATTAACAAAATAAATTAAACAAAAATATTTATGAAAATAATAATAAAAAAATTGACGGGTCAACTTGGAATTAACTGGGTTCACCCGTGAAACCAGGCTAACCCGTGAAAAAAACAAAGGAAGAAGTAAAAAAAAAAATCTCAAAAAATATAAAAAAACAACTAAAAAAACTTAGACAACTTTTTTTTAAAAAAAAGGCCTAAGGAATCAGTGTTTTACTGTGGACTGCACTGTGCAGTCCACAGTAAAACACTGATTCCTTTTAGCTATTTATAAAAGTTTGATAACTGAATAGGAAAAAAAATTACGGGTTAATCCAGAATTAGCTGGGTTAACCCGTCAAACCCGTAACCCGTGTTATGGAATTTTGATAATTGAATAGAAAAAAATTTAACATTAACAAAAAAAAATTAAACAAAAAAATCATTAAAAAAAACAGCTGAAAAAAAAAACAGCTGCTCAACGTTTTACTGTGGACTGCACTGTGCAGTCCACAGTAAAAGACTGAGCCCTTTTAGTATATTTCTAAATTTAACATTAACAAAATAAATTAAACAAAAATATTTATGAAAATAATAATAAAAAAATTGACGGGTCAACCTGGAATTAATTGGGTTCACTTGTGAAACCCGGTTAACCCGTGAAAAAAACAAAGAAAGAAGTAAAAAAAAAATCTCAAAAAACATAAAAAAACAGCTAAAAAAACTTAGACAACATTTTTTTAAAAAAAAAGGCCTGAGGAGTCAATGTTTTACTGTGAACTGCACTGTGCAGTCCACAGTAAAACACTGATTTCTTTTTGTTATTTATAAAAGTTTGTAACTGAATAGGAAAAAAAATTACGGGTTAATCCAGAATTAGCTGGGTTAACCTGTCAAACCCGTAACCCGTGTTATGGAAGTTTGATAACTGAATAGAAAAAAATTTAACATTAACAAAAAAAATTCATTAAAAAAACAAAGAAAAAAACAGATTAAAAAAACAAAGTAAAAAGCAAAAAACAAAAAAAAAGCTCTGCGTTTCACTTTGGACGGTACTCGAAAAAATAATTAATTAAAAAGTAAACCAGAAAAAAAATCTGGATTAACCCGTCAAACCCGAAACTCGTATCATGAAAATTTGATAACTAAATAGAAAAAAATTTAACATTAATTAAAAAAATTAAACAAAAAAATCATTAAAAAAATAGCTTAAAAAAATAAAACAAAACAATTTAAAAAAAATAAAATAAAAAGAAAAGCAGCTGCTCAGCATTGTACTGTGAACTGAGCTGAGTAATCCACAATAAAATACTGAGCACTTTTAGTAAATTTCTAATTGGACATGCCGAAGCCATTTTGGTTCCTATGGTTGTCTTGTGAAGGCTGGGAGAGAAATGAATTTAAGTTGCCACCCTGAATCCGATTTGTACCATTATATTTGTTTGGTTTTTTGACAAACTGACTTCTAGTACCATTATTTCTCAGCCTGTTGGAATAATTTGCAGTGATCACTTGTTGCTTTGAGGTATCTTCTAGACGCCTAAGATAGGTCTCATGACCTACTAAAAGATTGTGGAGCTCTTTAAATGTCAGGGAGCTCTCTCGTGCGCATATTAGCGCAGTTATTCCTCGAAAATCTGATCCTAAACCATTTAAAACATAGAGAGTCAGATCATCATTTGAAATGGGAGAATCAATAATGGCAAGTTCATCCACCAACATCTTCACAACATGCATGTCTTCTGATATGATGCGAGAGCCCCGTTGAATCAGAGTCAATTCTTCCAATTGCATTGCTCGTGTTCTTGAGCGACTGGCATAGAGTAGATTGAGTTTTTTCCAGGCTTCATGAGAAGTCTTTGACGCTGGAGTTATGGTGGGAGATGTGGATGCCAAAAGAGCACTTGGTAGTAACTTGTCTAATCCAACGAGTTCTGTTGAAGTTGACAATACTGTTGTTTTCATGGGTGGGGCACATAAACGTGCCATTAACATAATCAAGCAGATCATAGTCAATAAGTAGTGCTTCAAACACAAAAAAAATTTACAGAGAAAACTGAAAACTTTCAGTTTCATCTTTTATAATAAGAAAAGCAACATTTAACTAATTAAAAGAGTAGATTCAAACATCTTTTTTCAACGTATTTGGAAAAATCATTCGACGCTTTCCAATCATCCCAAAGGACCCAACATTTACAAATACCATGAATCTGGAGCCACAGAGCAACTACACTAGCCTTTCCTTTTCTAATCGCACGTGCCAATTATATAAATATTTGTGAACAGTGTTTTTCTAACAAAAAATGGTGGCCCATGCAGGTTTCGAACCTGCGACCTTCGCGTTATTAGCACGACGCTCTAACCAACTGAGCTAATAGGCCAATTTGTAGTAGGGGCTCAGAAATGTGTATATATATAAGTCATATTGCTTTTGGGAGAGCACCGGTCTAGATTTATTCTTGACCAGACGTTCCATAAATGAGAGAAGGGGTTGGGTCTGATGTGATTCTGTATAGAGATATCCTTCAACTCTATGTTCCCATGGCTTTCTGTTTCTTCTTCTGATTTGGAGAAATTATCTTAGTTCATACCTAATGCCAAATAACAATATTCTGTAAAAGCATCCCTCCTTTTAAGAAACTTATTGCGCACTAACAGCAGCAGTTCTATGAATATTTACTTTGTAGTATTAGGTAGTGATTCATGCCTACTCTAGAGATTAAAAAAAAAAAAAAACAGAGATAGTAGTGATTCATGACTACTCTAAAGATTAAAAAAAAAAAAACCCAGAAAAGTAGAAACATAAATATATTTAATTAAAAAATAGAGATATAAAAATAAATTTATTTTAAGATAATTTTAAAATGAATTTTTGTATTTTCAGAACGAGAGGTACAAAAAGAGCATATCTCTATAGATAATATATTTTTTTTATTTCTAATATATCTTTGTAAAAAACTTTCAATTTCAAAATTATCTAACTAAGATATGCAAGGATAAAACATGTTATTATTATAGTTTTAAAATTTAACTCGGGAGTTGATCCGAGACAAAGCTTAAGTCACTAGTCGAGGTCCGGGTCATGGGTCGTGTTGACCCGGGTAAACATAAGAATAAAAATGGTTATTATCATAGTTTTAAACCAAATTCAGGGGTTGACCCAAGGTAAGGGTCAAGTCATGAGTGAGTTTGACCATTGACCCAAGTCAATGTATGAATAAAAGTTGTTATTATCATAATTTTAAAATCCGACTCAGGGTTAAACCATGGTAAAGCTCGGATCATGTGTTAGGAAAATCAACATAAAACAAAAGTGATTATTATCACAGTTTTAAAACTTGATTTGAGGGTCAACTCAAGACAAGGCTTAGGTCACAGATCATGAGGGTCAACCAGCTCATTGTAAGGATAGAAATTGTTATTATCATAGTTTAATACTTGACTTGAGGGCCAACCAAGGCAAGGCCCAAGTTACAGGTCGAGAGGATCAATACAGATTGACCTGAGTTAATGCATGAATAAAAATAATTATTATCATAATTTTAAAATCTGACTCGGGAGTCGATCTGAGGCAAGGTTCAGATTAGTGGTCGAGAGGGTCAACCCAACTGACCCAAAAAAATAAAAAATAATTAAAGTAACCCTGTTTTGACCAAATTTGTTTTTTTTAAAAATTAAATGAGTTTTTAACCCTTGTTTTATTCCGGGTTGATTTAGATTTTTTATCAAGTCAAGTCAAGTCAATTTTTCCTCTATTTATTTTTAAACTTGAACTAGTCTAAGCTCTGGTCAACCAATCAAGCCAGTGATTTTATAATATTATTAATTTCAATACTCAATATAAATTAAAATGTGTGTGTGTGTATATATATATATATGTAAGTTTGACAACAATATATATAAAGGGTAAAATAATTTTTTTATATTTTTTATTTCTTATTCATCATAACCAAACATGATATAAAAACAATAATTTTTTTTACACATCATCACCAAACATAATTTTATTTTATTTATTTTATCTTCTCTATTTTCATTGTTTTTGTATCCAGTACTATCCTATAACTGTAATCAAATGTCATCTTAATAAGAGGATTTACTTTAGTGGTTGTGTGTTCGTAGTTTTCTTTTAAAAATCAAGATTTGAGTTTTAATAATTGCATGTGTTTATATATATATATATATATATAATCATGCAAAGGGTGAAGTTTGCCCGCCCGATTATATATCATGGTTACTCGAAAAGTGATAGACATGGCCACGCTAGGCTATCCTTTTACCTTTTTTGGTGACCCTTTGCCACCCCCGTGAAATTATTTGTTGTGGGTGGTGGCATAATGGGCGGTCCATATTCGAGGATCAATGAGTGTGTTGGCCTCATGTTTTTTAGCATTAGAAAAGGAAGTCCAATGAGTGTGTTGGCCTCATGTTTTTTAGCATTAGAAAAGGAAGTCCGATGGAGTCTTAAATACTTCAGCATTGATCAATTTGGTCTCTATCATTAACAGGATTTATGTTTTCTCGGTCCATGGAT
>Ga0325402_1001174_pt1 | contig 20783 bp, 13 predicted proteins | sample PopdelMetagenome_22_FD_207212 | JGI IMG/M metagenome (GOLD analysis project Ga0325402, IMG submission 207212) | Populus deltoides microbial communities from Bellville, Georgia, United States - Xylem-PdKOR-R3 | ecosystem: Host-associated > Plants > Phyllosphere > Stem > Wood/Secondary xylem...
TTTTACTCAGCTTCCTCTTCAACTATTTTCCCAGCTTTTTTCTTAACCTTGATTCCTTTTCAGCTTGTTCTCTTACAACTGCTACTTTTTGAAAGCCTTTGTTGCCTATTTCAAGCTCCAATTCAGCTTGTAGCTGCTTTATCTTCTCCATCGGCTCTTCATCATTTTTATTCTGTTTCTCTGGGGCCCCATGACATGTCTTTCTAGAGATGTTACAGCTCCGTGCTCTCTTACCAATGAGTCACTGACTGGCCAATTGTTTCTCCATTCCAAGTATTGGTCATTACTTTGAGGGTTCTTCTAGCTATTTCTTGTCTTATAAGGAATTTTGTCTTCTAATCCTGCCTAAATCTTTCTATTATTACTAGAGAGGTAGTTCCCTTAAGATTTCTAGAGAATTGAGTAAGTTCAAAAGTTTAATTAGCTTGAGAACAAATTGACTCTAAATTGTTATGCATTCAGAACGAACTATAACCAATGTGATTAACATTTAAACATCACAAGGAACGAATTTAATTTATATTCCTGTAGAAAGGCATTTATTCACCGTGGATACTAAAAGCAAGTCACTTGCCTTAAGGTGTGAAGAAATTACACATTTCTTGACTGAGTACTGCTCCCTCTAATTTGTTCAGATGAACTAGATGTTCTTTTCCACGTCCAATCTTATATTCCAAGAAATCAATTTGTGGTGCTGCATAAATCAATCCCCATCTAGATTATCTAGTGGCTAGGAAATGCCCACCTGAGCTCTGAACTTTTGGAGGAACTGCAAGCAGCATGCTCAACAGAGACACTTTGGAGAGAAATTTGTTAAATTGGATTACAAAAAGTTTGGTGCATTTACTATTATAAGGCCTTTCGACGCATAGCAAGTGGCAAACCTCCTAGGATCATTTTCTTATCTGCTAAAGCCTGTACAAAAAAAGTATTGCCTCAGAAACCTCCATACAGCTCATTCACTGAAGTTTCAGCCAAGACATCTACATCACTAAGCATAATTACACAAACAAACTGAACATCTCAAAAATTAAACAATATAGAAACTGAGACCCTTTTTTTGCTTGTTCTTGATTTGGCGTTGAATCACTTTCAAAGCAGGATCAACCAGCTTCGTGATCTCCAGCAAGAGGAACATCATGTCCCGGATGTCTAATCCCAACTTCAATTTCTGTGGCATCAGAACTTGCTGGTTGCTCAAGTAGTGACTGCCGGCAAGTTGGACAGGAGGAGTGTGATACCAACCATGTGTCAATGCACCTAACATGAAATCCATGGTTGCAATTGGGCAAAACTCGTACTTTCTCACCACCTATGAACTCACCTAGGCAAATTGCACAATCTGTAGCTATTAAATGTATCCCTGCCACCCCGTATATAATCACTGGGATTCGTCGCAATGCGCTCTTTTTGAGGCCTGTTGCTGCCATATGTGCTGCAGTCTGATCAGGAGTCTCGAAAGTAAACCTCCTGCTACAGCGTATGGCGCATCGTACTATAGAATTTAGTCCAAGGGCACAAATTAACGCACAAAGCAAAGCTGCCAAGATGATCACCATGTTGGTATCAAAATTGGCCTCGCTGTTGTATATGTTGCGCGTCCTGCTTCCATTTGCTACAGATTGTGTGCTTGATTCTGTCTCCAGGAGTAGCCGGTGTGGACGATGATGAACAGCAAACATAGCTATTATTATGACTCAATCCAACAACACCTCAGAAGTACACCAATACCCTCTTAGCCGAACTACAATTTCTTTAGACCTTTTATGAGTTTATGCAAATAGGCTGGAGATTTCATGGCTCCAGTGCTTCCTAGCAGCATCAAATCGAACCACAAAGGAGACTGCAAGTAGGGACTTCATTTCACTCGTATATAGAACAAGGCCTTCAATTGTGTTCGGTCCTGGATTTCTTTGCAGGTTGTAACAGAGGAATTTAAAGGCTAGTTCATGGCTTCTGATGCTTCAAGAGCAGGAGGTGAAAGCTAAACAATAAATTATGGGGTTTGCGGTTTCTTTTTTTGGTTCTTGTTGATCTGCTTTCAACCAAAAACAGAGAGATGAGCCTTTTGAGTTATGGCAATGTCTGTCAAGATTCCAACGAGATAAAAGACATCACAAAAAGCATCTTCTTGATAATTTAAACAACAAAATCAGGGGAATTGAACAGCTTTCTTGAGCCCTATTTCACCAATATAAAGCTAATCTTCTGGCTTCCAAAGTCACAAATCCTCCTGTAAGTTATTCCAAGGATGACAGCATGGATAAAGAGAACTATGATCATGGCTTACCTTAACTTGGGCAGATAGTACTCTGCAGCAGCAGCAGGAAAGATGAGATTTTTTCTGCTTCTAATTAACTGTGAGAGAATTGATTTGTTTGGGGATACAAAGAGATCAGGGCTGGCTTAATATTTTGTGAGGATTATTATACGGAAGCTATTAAAGCGCTTGGGAGCCCACTATTCGGATGTGACCATGGAAACTGGACTACAGGTGGGAGAGAAGATACCTAATGGAAGAAAGATATTAGCATTAGGTTTCTTTTCACTTCATTATTACTTAGAGAATGACATACAGAAGGCTAAATTATAGAATCATGGGGAGAAAGAAAAAGAAAGCAGATTTTTTTTTTCCAAAAAAAAAACAAAACTATGGTACCTGATCCCACATAAGCACACTTAGTTGCTTAAGATTATGCTTATTCTCGAGCACCAAATCTTTCTCCCACTCATCCACTCTACCTTTAATTAAAAGGGGAAGTAAATTCCATGGCTCATTTGTCATAGCCAATGCCTCTCTTTGGATCCCTATATTTTTAGATGATGACAACACCTTGGAACAGCTTTCGAAAACATATAATTATTATTATATTATAAATATACTAAAATCCTAAAACATTTTATAATTTGAACCTCATAAATTAAAAAAAAAATTGAGATTTTTTTAATATAGTTTTCAACTCACTTTATAATTTATTTCGATTTACTTTATATGAAGTTATCCTGGTATTATAACCTGGATCACGAGTTATATTAGTTAACCGTGTTGACTTGTAAAATTTATTTTTTCTCAACTTTATTTTTTACCATTAAATTAATTGAAAATTAAACTTCATGATTATAATTATTTCTTGATTTGTTTTCTATTGAGTTATTATGGTCTCAAGATTCGGGTTACGAGTTTTGCGAGTTAGCCAGGTTGACTAAGTTCTTTTTCCTTTTTTTAATTGAATTGTGTTTTAATTTCATCCATCAACATTGAGTTGTTTGAGAATTGGATTTTAGATTTTTTTTATTTTTTTTATAAAGTTATCCTAGTCTCCTTACCCAGGTTTGATAGGTTGACTCGGGTCATTGTTTTGCCCTTTTTTATTTGATTTTATCTTTTAATATTGAGTTGATTGAGAATTGAGTTGAATAATATTTTTTATTTATTTTCTATAAAGTTATCAAAGTCTCATGATTCGTGTAGCGGATTTGTCAAGTTAACTTGAGTTGATCTAACATGTTGTCGTTTCAATATTTTTTTAAAAAAAGTCGTCTTGATTTTTTTTTAATGAAACTATATTTTTCTTGGTCATCCAGGTTATTTTTGGACTTATCAAGTCGAGTAGGTTATATCAAGTCAATACCTATATAGTTTTAATTTTTTTCTACTAAAAAACACATTAATGACACCTAGATATCTTTTTATGTCCAGAAAAAATATAATCCGACCTCTAGCGTAGCATAAGCAATTATCTACTACTATACTATATAAATCCCCTTGGCATTTCAATGTAGCAGTGAACACTAAAATGCTAGGAAATTGTACATTTTGGTCCTTAAAAATAAAAAGTTGTGAGAGTTGTATTTTTTTAGTTTTCAATTTAGTTTTCTTTTTAACTTCATTCTTTAAAATTAGGTTTATTAGGTATTAGACTTTATAATTTGTTTCGTTTTACTTTCTTTTAAGTTATCTTAATCTCCTTACTTGAGTTTGACTGGTTTACCTAGGTTGACTCGGGTCATTGTTTTTGTTCTTTTTTTATTTGGTTTTATTTTCAATTTAATAGGTTGATTGAGAATTGAGTTTTATAATTTATTTTTTATTTGCTTTATAGAGGGTTAACACAATCTTATAACTTGGGTCGCAGGTTAAATTAGTTGACTTAGTATTTTTTTCCTTTTTAGTTGATTTTTTTTCAATATCATCCTTCAATATTAGGTTGATTGATAATTAGACTTCATAATTTATTTCAGTGTGTGTTCTATGTGGTTTTCATGCTCTCATGATCCAGATCACAAGTTTGTTTTGTTGACTTTGATGATTTTTTGTGTCTTTTTTTTTAATTTTTTTAATTTCATCTTTCAATATTGGGTTGATTGTGAATTATGCTTTATAATTTTTTTCGATGTGCTTTTTATATGATTATCTTGATCTCATGATCTAGGTTTTAAAGGTTAACTTAAGTTAACTCGATTAATTTTTTTAGTTGCACTTAGTTTTCAATTTCATTATTTAATAATGGAAAGAATTCGGTTTAATAATTTTTTTTTAATTTGCTTTCTATAGGTTTATTAGGGTATCATGACCTGGGTAACAGATTTGACAGGTTAACTCGAGTTGATCCAAGTCGATCAAATATATTGTCATTTCAATATTTAAAAAAGATGTCGTCTTGTTTTTATTTTAGTTAAACTATATTTTTCTCAGTCATTCGAGTTGTTTTTTAACCTGCCAAGTCGATTAGGTCACATTAAGTCAATCCCTATATAGTTTTAATTTTTTTTTTACTAAAAAACATATAAACAACACCTAAATATTTTTTATGTCCAAAAAAAATTTAATCCAGCCCATAGTATAGCACGAGCAATTATCTAGTGCTTGTAATTACTATTATTATACCAAACAATAGATGATTTTTTATTTTCCATCCACCACAATGCTAATTTATAAAAAAAATCTTCACTAATTGAAATCTGGAATAATTTAAATAGAACTTGGGATTTTACCATTTGAATCAAGGCTGTCAATTTTGTTCTGATCCACCTGGAATGATTGGTATATCTCGTTCAAGTTTAAAAAATAGAACAAACTAGAACAAAATCCATCTTGTTTAAAATCTCAACCTGTTTTGAAAATTCCAACTGGAACTTTCCGGTTCCATTTTGGTCGTATCGTTCTGTTCCGGTCAAATAGTGTTTTTTTCCTTTTTTTTTTATTTTGCAGAACGAAACCAGAATGAAAAAAAAATATATGTCTTTTATCTAATTTCATCTCTCAACACTTGGCTTATTAGAGATTGAATTTCATAATTTATTATGGTTTGTTTTTTCTTTATGATTATCTCAGTCTCATGAGTCATGTCACTAGTTTGACAAGTTAATCTAGTTGACTTAAGTTTTATGTTTATTTTTTTAATTGATTTTTTTTTCAATTTTATCATTTAACATTTTCAGCATTTGATTGATCATGAATTATGTTTTGACATTTATTTTGGTTTATTTTCCATGAAATTATTTCAGTCTCATGATCCAGATCACAAATTTTACGAGTTAACTTGAGTAGACTTGGGTTATTTTATGGTTTTATGACTTAGATTGATCTAATACATTGTCGTCTTTATATTATTTTTTTTAAAAAAATTGTTATCTTAAATTTTTTTCTAGTCAAACTATATTTTACTAGTCATCCAAATTGTTTTTGAATAAATTAAATTGTTCAGATTACATCAAGTGAACTCTTATATTTTTACTTATATTTGAAATTTAAAAATATAATTTCAAGTTAATTTAATTTTAAATTTAAATTTAAATTATATTTATTGAATTAATATATATATATTCTGGAACGGCAAATTAAAGATGATCAGAAACCAAAACATACCATTTTAATGGAAAAAATAGAACACCAACGGAATTGGCAACCTTAATTTGAACGTAGGATTTACATATTGGTTGTTAAGGCTCTGAAAACAATCTCATGGTTTGGTATATAAACGCAAAGGCAAAAATGCCCAAAAACGCAGTAACCAAAATCCTCTCGACAAAGACAGAAACTCATAAGAAGCTGAAAAACCCACCTGCACTCCTCCCCCGATGCCAATGTGACAGAGCAAGCACGAACAAGAAGGAGAAGACAACCCACAATTCTTCTCCTTCTTCTCTCTTTTCTTCTTCTTCTAAATTAAAAAGTGAGAGAGAGAAGGGAAGATTGGTCCGTCCTTGTTAAAAGAAGAAAAGAAGGCAAGATTTCTCCAACTCAGATGCTTCAGCATTTCCATTTCGAACCTCTATTCACAGGCAGGTCCACTCAGAGGTCCAATTCCGGGTCACCGATGAATTGGATCTGGTTCCTGATGACTTCTTCTGCTCTTATATGGACTTTGACAAACTTGGATCTTGTCTGAAACAGGACAATGCGGGTCGTGAGCCAGCTGCTGCTGCTGGCAATGGGGTTCAATGTGTGGATGAGAAAGCAACAAATGTGAAGCTGAGGCATAAGTATAGCAATTCAGTTGATGGGTCTTCTTTAACGGAATCTATTGACTCAAAAAAGGCTATGGCTCCTGAAAAACTCGGTGAGTTGTGGGCTCTTGATCCTAACGAGCCAAAAGGTACTTTCTTTTTGCTTCATGTACATGTTTTGCCTTGAATCAATCATTAAAATAATTCTGTTTATTTGCGCGCCCCCCCCCCCCCCTCGAATTTTATCTTATCTCGTCGAATCAGGGGGCTTAGTTTATGGCTAACTTTCTTCCTTTCTTCTGGAGAAAGCAATGCTCATGTGGAGAGCATAAAATGTTGCAACCAAAAATTAAGAAGCTGCTTAATTTTTCTTTTTTTTTTTAAAAAAAAATAAAACTTCCAAATCGCTAACATAAAGGGAAGCAGTATGGAAGGAGCTCAAATCTCTTGATATCAAGGTGGGTTTGGTTGGGATTGAGGTTCTAATTGATGGATTATGTAGTTTTGGAAGTATATGAGAATTCAGTGCATGCATGGGCCGCTCTATGCATTTAGGTACTGTGATTGCTAGACGTATTTCGTCAATGGATTCTGAAACTTATTACTGATGGGGATGTTGGTTTTGACATTATTAGGTCCTCGGGAAGCCTACAGTGGATGAGTTTTTCTGATTGATATCTTAATGTCCAGTTCTGTCCTTTCCTCTCGCATAATCCCATCTTTCTACTTAGCCAATGAAACTTGCCAAATTTGTTCTGTCATTTTTCAGCTGGCATCTCTAAGGTTAAGCATGTTTTTAAGTTATTTGTTTCTGTTGCATCAATGCTATGCGATGAAAAATCAATGCCATACATTTAAATGAAGACCAAATACGTCTCTTCCAAAAGTTTGAATAAGAACTCCAGGGATGAATTGGCTTTTAATGCTTGACTACCTTAATATCTCAGGGTTTTTTTTTTTTTTTTTTAACATTTCTTAGGTTACTTCTTTTTCTGAATATGAACCCTTTGACTTTACAACAACGAGCTAGGAAACTATCGAAAGCTTTTCATGGTATTTTATTTTTATTAATTTATCTCAAATTATCTATTTTTTAAAGTATATTATGTAGCCTGTCCATGATACTCTAAAGAGTGATTCTTTATTAATCATGGAATTGCTTTTGATTAATCTCATTTACATGCAGATGAATAAAAAAGTATAAATTCTATAAATTTCCTCTGAAACTATCTAGGATTATGGCCAATAGGCAGTCTGCTGCTCGCTTGAAAGAGAGCCCGATATCGTATGTATCCGAACTTGAAAGAAAAGTGCATACCAACTTACACTATTCCAGGTTTGGCAATGATGCTCAAATCTTGTATGCTTTGAAGGCTATGAATAAGAGTTTCTAAGTCTCTAAACTGCCATTAATTTTGGTCTTGTGTTCTCATTTCAGAGGGATACATCAAGTCTGACTACTGAGAACTCAGAGCTTAAGCTTCGATTACAAGCTATGGAACAACAGGCTGAATTACATGACGGTATGCTTTTACTTTGCTCTGTTTTAATTGCTAATCCCTTCTCTATTGTTGGATGCATCTTTCTTGGAAAGTTCTTAGTAGACAATTTAGCATTTTATGCAGTGGAGGCTGTTATGCTGTTCTGGTGTAACACATGCCTCCAAAAAATGGTGCTACTTGTAACTCCAAAGCATATGTTTCCCAAATAATGATTGTCATTCAACTTGTCATTACCAATTATGATGGTGTTTCTAGCAGGCACATCAACTTGATTCACTATCTGTAATGTTCTCTCTTTAGATATCACTAACATACTAGATGTGCTTTCTAGCTTAGATTTTATGGTTTTTATCCACCAATATGCAATGAGATGTAAAGTCAACCCACTTGCACTTTTGTTTTTGTCGGGTATCATTGTTCTCTGGTTATTTTCTTTCATTTGAGATATAGAACAGGAAGTTTCTTGACTGTGTTTTTGGCTGTATGATTCTGATATATAGCTCTGAATGAAGCATTGAAGAAGGAAATAGAGAGACTCAAGTTTGCTACTGGAGAAATTATGGCACCTACAGATAGCTATAATTTGGGGATGCATCATATGCCATATAACCATTCTCACATGCTTTCACCTAAGCCAGCAGTTAGAAGGTGTTTGAGAGTATGATAATAGTTATGTGTTTTTTATTTATAAAGTTATCAGAATATTTTTTTTAAAATAAATTATTTTTATATTATTATATTAAAACAATAAAAAAATATTAAATATTAAAAAAAAAATTTTAATCAATTTTTATGAAACATTATTTCATCCTTAAACATTCAAACCCCACAGTTTCATCATCTCCGGTCTAGCTTGTCACCTCATCAGCCAGAGATAGCTGCTTCCCCTTCTCATGCCTGCCAGAGATGTTGCTACAGGATCCTCTCACATAGTTGCAGGGGCTTGATATCAGCAGCAGAGCTAGATCTGAATGCCCCCCAATTTCCGCCAGTTACAGAATCTCTTGAGGATTTATCTATGTTCAATTTCATATATACACTACTGGTCATCGCGATTCGTGCTCAATTCAAATCCAAATACTGTTTCTAAACCTTCGTACTTTAATATTCAATTCATATCCATACTCCTAAACACACTTCAGGCTTTCATGCTTCCAGAGCATTTGTTGTTTTGGATGATGCCAAACCCCAGTTTCCAAATTATCTGTTCTACCCCACTTCAAGTCAATATCCTTGGTTTCTCCATTACAGGTGTCCTCCTCGTTCCATTTGCTTCCAGCTTGTATATTTGGCAGACTTACTAGTAGAAGAGGGAGGGGAGAGAGCTGTGATTTGGAAAAAGAAAACACAGACAAGAATTGGGTGTGTTGTGTTGATTGGTTGGCCACCCATGCTCATTCCTTGTATATGTATTTTATGGAAGCTCCTAGGGTTTATCTTAGTTTGATTTTTGAATGATATTTGTGGGGTTACTACCCCCACGATGGTTCCTTTGTAAATTGTAATAATTCCCTAGGGCACTGCCCTCCTTTTGACCAAAAGAGAAGAGGAGGAGGAGGAGGAAATAAATGGCGGAGGGTATGCCTAAGCTGTATGAGTTGTAATTACGGGCCTTAAGGTTAGGTTTTGTTTAGACCTTTAGTTTTGGGTTCTCTTGGGTGGGTTGAGTGAGAAAATGATGAGCCTGATGTGAAAAATCCTCTGCTCAGGCTCGACCTATAGCTCTCTCGGAAGTCTGGTGAGCAATCCATCCCTTATCAGGTTTAGAAGCAACCCTAAAGGACGAGTGAAGTTATATTATTTTGTAATGCGGTTCATGTTATTTTTGTAAAAATATTTTTTAATTATATATATATATATATATATAATTTTTATGATATTATCATATTATTAAAATAATGAAAAGTATTTAAAAAATATTAATTTGATTTTTTTTTTAAGTAAATGAAATTTGAAAAAAGGAGGTTAAACTGCATTATTAAAGAGGAAAAAAAGAAAAGGAAGGGAAATTACCATTGAATTCACTTTTTACAACTAAAAGAACAATAAGTTTTGTCATAACCCAATTTTTGATTTTTTGATTTTAATTATTTTATTTTCTAAAAAATTGATGAAAAACAAGTAAAAATAAAATAATTGAAGAATGAATTAAAATTTGGGTTAAGGGCAACAAGATTGGAAGTTTAAAGATTTAATTAAACTCTTGACTAGTTTAATTAATTAAATTAATGGCTTAATTGGAGAATTGATTCAATTAAAATTTAGATTATTTTTCAAGAGTTTAATTGAAAAACTAATGAGTTTGAGGACTTAATTAAACCTTGATTTAATTAATTAAATAAATTCAGGGACTTAATTGAAATTAATCCAAGGGTAAAATTAAAAGATTGTTGGGATCAAATTGTTAAATTTCCAGAGGCAGGGGTCAAATTGAAAATTCTCATTTTCTGCCGAAACGGCACCGTTGCTAACAGTCGTGCATCTTCTCTATCCCGCTTCAACAGGGGAGCTCCTGATTCAGCAGGGGAGCTGATAATCTGCAACAAATCTGATCGTGGACCACGTCTCTCGCCCACGATCTTGTCGAGGAAGATAACAGTCCTGTAAAGGCAGGACTGGTTAGAGGCAAGCAGCTGGGTCTCTATAAAAGGGGCCAAAAATCAGAGGAGGACAGGAGGAAATGGAACCCAAAAAAATACAAAACAGAGCCGAAAAATCAACCCAGAAAAACAGAGCAATAACAGAGGCAGGACTGGAGCCAAAACAAAAGCAAAGAAAGAAATAATACACAGAGAAGGAGAGGAGAGAAAACCATCCTGTAAAAAACAAAAAGAAGAGAGAATCGGCATACCCAATACTTTCTCAGCTCGTTCATCTCAGAAACTGAGAAATCAAAGGAGGAGAGGACAGGGGGGCACAGCGGGGAGAGAAGGGAGAGCAGTCGAACGAGAGCAGCAGTCACCAGCATCACAGCCTTCATCATCATCTCCAGAAGCAGGTGTGCCCAATTCCCCTTCATTATTTGTGTTCAATTGTTCAATAAGTATTTGAACAATGCGAAGGTAATTTAATTACCTTTGCATTGTTGATGCACGCGTGAAATTGCTTCACGCGTGCATCAGCCTTCTGCCCAGCCGGTCACTGGATTGGGCCAGTTGCCAGGCCGGGCTGGCTGGGCTAATGGGTTAAGCTGGGCCCAGCCCAAAAAAATAAAAAAATAGAAAAATAAAAAAACAAAGATGTGTGTATGTATAAATAAAAATTTAAATATGAATTTATTGTTTTTATTTATTGACGCCAAAGTCAGAATAAAAATATTGATTCAAATTTATTTCATTGTTTAAATTACATAAAAAAATATGCATGCAAAAATAAAATAAAATAAAGTAAATTTATTGGTTTATTCACTGACGTCAGAGTCAGGAATAAAGATACTGATGTAAATTTATTTTATTTTATTGTATTTTACTTTTATTTAGTTACATAAAAAATGTGTATGCGTAAAAACTAAATTTATTTGATTTGTTTATTTACTGACGCCAGAGTCAGGAATAAAAAAAAATACAGATTTAAATTTATTTCATAGCTACGTACTATTTATCAACACCAGAGTTGGAAATATCTGTAGTTAAATATTCACTGGCGCCAGAGTCAGGAATATTACACGTAAACCATCATAGCATAAACCAACAAAATATTAGCAATTTATGACAAAACCAGCAATGCAGCCTGCCTCAGGCAGGACGTTTAAGGGGTGATAATATCTTCCATTTTGCGTAACCAGTCTCAAACCATAGAATCTCTGTTGACCAGTTAGGGTTCCTAGTAACCGCAATACTAGGTGGCGACTCCTTAAACAAAGAATATCCCCATTAAAGAACAGGATGCCAGAAATCCGTTCTTTCCAAAGATTTAATAATTTTTAAGGCCGCCGCGATGTCGGGTGCGACAGAATGGCGTCTCCACTGGGGACTTCTAGGACTAAGCTTTGCTTTTTGTCTGTTTATTGCTAAAAATGTTTGTTGTACTATGTTTTTGTTATTTGTGTTTATCAAGTTTTATTTTTTGCTCTTTTTACTGTTTTAGCATGCATAGTTATTCATTCTTTATCATGCATATGTATTGGATATGGATCTAAGGCCTTCATACATCACTCATCTCATTTTTAAAATACGTGTGGTATCAACTTTAAGATAAGTGGAGGAGTAACGGCACCCCAATGGCTTTAGCTTGGGTAAGGCTCGTGAAACTATCCAACTCTCGCATGATTGTTTGCTCGACAGTGGTCGATATACCAAACTGATATTACTTAGGGCCTCTATCTTCACGCTGCTTGTAAACCTTATATCAAACTTTTGAGGACGATCACTGAGCATGCGAAAGACCGTTGAGACTAGATAGCAAAACTACCTTGATGCATTTAATAACTAGAATCTATCCTTTAAGTTAATCCTTGCGTAAATTCACCGAGATAAGCTTAACGTGCATTCGGGTGATGTAATGACCGTTATTTCTAAGATAACAACTGATGGGTATGGACTCGAGTCTGAATCTTTACAAATGACCGAGAGAGAATGCCTTAGACCGGATGTCAGTGAGATACCGTTACGCTAAGACATTAGATGACTGAAAGCTCATATGATAAAAGGCTAAACAGATCTCCTCTCGGCATTGCAATGAATATCGGATTTTGATCTGACCACACATTTAAAGAATAACGATCGTTATGTCACCCCCAAAAGGTGAATCCATACCCAATATGTTGTATTCATCTTTATGCATGTTTGAACATACAATTATGACCTGTCATAATACCGCACTCCAGGTGAAATATAGGTCCCCCATTGAAACCTACCTATAACACTCGTTCGGGAAGAAGACAAATGGAAAACGAAGAAAGAGCCCAGTTGGAAGCCCAACATCAAAAAGAGGTGGACAATCTTAAGAAAGAAGTCACAAGGTTTACTAGTCTACTCGAGCAGGCCTTGAGAGACAAATCCGGAAAAGTAACACATATAGCTCAACCTGAACCTATGCTCGTAAATCCCTTCAATCCACCGAATCTGGGGGCAAATGGGTTGTCATCTGATTTTTAACAAGCCATGCATTTTCAACCAGCATACCCCACAAGAATGTCGTTTACCATTAATTCTACAGAAAAGGAATCTCAAAAGAGCAAGATGGTAAAAGAAGATGGTCTGAACAAATTAGTTGCCCTAGAGCAAAGGTTGAGGGCATTTGAGGGAATTCACCTATATGATCCTATAAAGGCTGTTGAGATCTGTTTGGTGCCTAACGTTGTCATTTCCAAAAAGTTTAGAGTGCCAGAATTTGTCAAATATACGGGAACTCAATGCCTTATAACTCATCTCGAAGCATACTGTAACAAAATGGCTGAGGTGGTTGATGATGAGAAACTGCTGATTCATTTCTTTCAGACAGCTTGAGTGATGTTGCCCTCACTTGGTATATGGGGTTGGACAATACCAAGGTTAAAAAATGGAAGGATTTAGTTGATGCCTTCATGAGGCAATATAAGTTCAATATAGACGTGGGCCTTGATCGGTTAAACTTGCAAGCTATGGAGAAGGACAACAAGGAGTCCATAAGGGAATACGCCCGAAGATGGAGGGAGGTAGCCACACAAGTTGACCCTTCTATGTTGGAAAAAGAGATGATCAGTTTATTGTCCAACAACGTTAAAGCTCTGTACTTTGAATACTTGGTTAGAAGCTCTGTACAACGTTTCTCTGACCTGGTTGTTATAGCTAAGAGGATTGAACAAGCCATTGGTTTAGGTAAGATTGCTAACCTGACTGAGAAGAACGGCTTCACTGAAGGTGATTGCCAAGGCACTTATCGTTCCTATAGCTAATTGCTTCACACCAATTCCTAGAAATCAACTATCTTTAAGATAAAGCTATGGTGATATTATTGACTGTTGAAGAGATGCCCTTGTCAAGGAGAATGAATGATTCCAGAAATTCCAATCAATAATCGCTAAATGTTTAGCCCCTTTATGTGTTATCATACCAGTGTTTATAGCCCAAGATGTTGACATAAGTTCTTTGTTGTTAAACTTCTTTTCCAAAGTTTCAATGAAATAATGAGTTTGTCATTCAATCATGTTTACAACCAAGCATTATTCATTTTCTTGAGATATTTTTCTTATAACTCACGAATACACTTTGGAAGCCTCGCGTGATCTCATAGACACAATTCATCTCTTTTACCAAAATCAGTTTTCCTATTGGAGTTTTGAAAAAATTGATCTGGCATTTTGATTTCAAAAAATAATTTAATGTTTATTCAAAAAAAATATTTTTGACATTCTACTTGTAGAATGACAAGTGAATCAAGCAACTCCTTCATAGAGTTGACCAAACTCTAAAAAGAAAAAAAGAAATTAATAAATACCTTTACCCCATGACTCTTGAATCATGTGTTTTTAAATGTATGAATAATGGTATGTAGTGAACTTGTTGCTCATAACTCATGAAATACATCTTTGCAAAGACTAAACCATCATACTAGATGAGGTTAAAGTTTATTGATCATAGCTGCTTGCGCTTGAAATGAGGAAAGACAATCTTTGTTATTCCTTTCATGTTCTGAAATAAGTACATCCCTTGCGATCCCTTTTTTGAGCCTGAATAATTTTTCTTTCATAAAAAAATCCTGACTAAGATCACACCCTACACTAGAGGCAAGTGAGATTTCAATGATCAAGAAAGATGATAAAGCCGTGAGAAAGCCAAAAGGCAAAAGAGCCTAAGAAACTCAAATGCCAAGGCATGCCCAAATCACAAGAAAAAAGTGATAACCAAGATAAAGTGAGCATGCTCTAGCAAAGCAATGAAAAAGAAAAAAGAAAAAAAGGGGGGGCAAATCAAATAAGAGCGGCAAAAGAAAATATGAATGACGTCAAGAGTCAAACTGTTGACAGTGATCTTCAGTCTTTGAAACCCTGAAACACTCTTTGAGCCTTATGAATCCTTTTCTTTCATAGCCAAAAACTACAGCTACGTTATGTGTCTGTAGAAGTCCTTTCTAATCAAGCAAGTAAGCAACTTAGAACAATAAACAATGCTCTCAAAATGCAAAGAATGTTTTTTTTATAAGATTCATGACATCAAGAACAAACTAGTCATTATTATTCATGCTGATAAAAATATATGTTCAAAAAGAGACAAGTTTTTCTCATACAAAACCTCAAGCTTTTTTTCGAGCCATTCACTTTGAAACAAAAGGTCATATCAAGACATATTTTCACCGAAGACCTCATTGTCAAACACAAGAGTAAATAATCTCTTTTTCAAGAAAGAAAATAACCAAGGAGTTGCAAGATTTCAAAAGCAAATTGTTTTAGACTCGCATCGAAATAATTTTTGTTTTCAAAATGCAAGATCAAGATTTCAAGATTCATTCTAGACCCATACTTCTTCACCAAACTGAAAAGGAGAGAAATGAGAGATTGGTCTCTTAAAACCATTATTTGTCTAAATCACTGACAGAGCACACTTAAGGGCAATGACCAATATAAGGGGGCATAGTGTTCAGAAGGAAAAATTCTAAAAAAAGAGATGGTAATTTCCTTCAACAAGACAAGGGGGCATTTTGGTTTATGAAAGACAACTTGATCCTTTCAGCTAGTGTCACCAAATGTTTTTAGTAGTGAGACGAGGAGTATTGAATGATCCTCTTAAAATTACTTGACAAGATAAAAAATCTCTAGTAAGCAAGTGGGCCACAATGGGCACCACAAAGGCTGAGTTGTGTAAACAAATCTGGAAATAGACTTACATGGGCTAACTCGAGTGGGCTAGAGAGCCAAACAACAAAGATGACCCAAATCAGAGGTAGCAAGTCTTCATCAATCAACAAGAAGATTAAGAAGACATGGGGGGGCCTATATTTCAAATCAGGTAAAGATGCATGCATATCATCTAAACCTTGAGACATTGGACAATGAGTTTTGCAAATTTTATTAGAGAAAATTCTAACAAAATCCATCAAGCGAAAGGCCAACTTGAAATGGCAAACATTAAAATTGCTTTTGAAAATTTTCACTTTTGAGAATTTTTCAACCTGGACAGGCCGCCCATGAGAATTAGGCCACCTGAAAAATCTCTCTATTTTTCCACCACCTTTCAGTTTCCACTCCTAAGGTAGTGCATTTCCTATCCTACCTCCTTTTGAGTTCTTTTCGAGCGCGCCTTCGAGCCCTCGACTATCAAAGGTAGTGCATTTCCTATCATACCTCCATTCAAGCGCGCCTTCGAGCCCTCGTCTTATCTCAATTCGAGCGCGCCTTCAAGCCCTCGTCTTATTTATTTTCGAGCGCACCTTTGAGCCCTCGACCATCAAAGGTAATGCATTTCTTATCCCATCTCCATTCGAGCGCGCCTTCGAGCCCTCATCTTATCTACATTCGAGCGCGCCTTCGAGCCCTCGTCTTATCTACATTCATGAAAATAATGATCTTTTTGCTCAGAATAATTATCAAATCCATTTCAGAGTTGATCTCATCCATAACCTTAATCGGGATCTTGTTAGGTCAATTCATGAATCCAAGAGTCAACCCTGATCTAACAAAAAATGATATCATTTTAGAAAAATAATACAAAAAAAATTAATATCATTTAAAAAAAACTAAAATATTCCTTCAAGTTGACATGATTGTGTTTCACCTAGCTTTTTTGGAACATAAGTTAACCTACTAGGCCACCCAAAATTAACTTGGTCAACTTTCAAAATAATTTGTAAGAAAACTTAACTTGAACTAGGTTAGGCTTCTTGTTGATGTGCCAAACTAGATTAAATTTAATATCTATGTTGGATAGAGATTATAAGTGCCTCATATCAAACTAAATACATGTATAAACATGTAATAAAAGTATGGATAATTAAATGGATCTAAAAATATACTAAGATATTAATGTTCAAATAAACACTAATAAATAAAAAGAGATCACTAAAACATCAAGGCTCTAAAAAAAAGAAAAACTAATCACTAAAAAAAACAAAAGGTTTTAAGAAAACTAATGGATCAAAATAGATTATTAAAAAATTAATTAAGGTTTTAGATTATAGAATATAATAAACTACAAAGAGATTTTTTTATAGAAAAAATATAAGAAAAGTGGTAAAATAAAAAAGAGCAATAAAACTCATGAGATGATAAAAATCATGGAGATAAATATTAAAATTAAGAGCTTGAGAAAGAACATATGTGGTAGTAGCCATGCACCAAATGCATGAAGAAAAATACACTTGATGGTCACGTAAACTTGAAAAAAACTAGACTAAACACAAAAGCACCAAATTATGAATAAGAAATTTGCTGGGAAAATATTTTTCTTTTGTAAACAATAGAATATAATTGAAAATATTTTTTTTAATCATGTTGCTTCTTCAATCTACATCCATAAAATCCACGGTAACCCTTTTCCAATTTGGCTTTTCTCTTTAATTTGGTCCCTCATGTTCCTCAAATGTTTGAATTTGGTACATGGAAAATGAAATCTTAGAACTCATCCTAATTAATTGAAGAATGTTTTATTCTGAGAGTAAATACACATTAATTCATCCTATTCTTTGAAATCTTAGCATTCAAGCATTATATGAGAGAAAAACGTGTAAATAAAAAATATGGAGTAATATGGGATAAGAGAAGAAAAAGAATTCCAACTATTTGGACTACAAAAACACCAATGTCATGCAACCATATCAAATCAAATATAGAACAAACAATTTCACAAAAAAAGATAATTTTTCTTGTAAGTTGGGGAGTTCTAGTCGAAGCTAGAAAATCCCGTAATTTAACATATATATATGTCCACAATCAATTAGCAAGTACAGAGTAAAAAGAAGAAGAAAAAAAAGAGAGATATTAAAAACAGACTTTACCTACCTCTTTTTATATTTTTTTATTTACCACTACAGTGTAATTATAATTTTATCATTTCTATATATATATATATATATATATATATATATATATATAAAATACGTATCTTTAAACTATGATTATTTTAGTATTTTCACAATGTATATTAATCATTACTAATTTATTTAGAGATATTTTTATCTATTTCATATTTTAATGAGCAGTAAAATAATTAAAATACCCTCACGAATAAAAAATAAGTTGTCTCGGGTAGAGATATTTAAGTATTTTTGTTTTTTATACACATTAAAATTACACGCACCCTTGGATGCAAGATATTGAATTCATTGTAATTAGGGGTATTTGGGTCTTTTAGCCTTAGTTTTTTTTCTTAATTATAATTAAATTTGGTTAAGGGGAGTGACATAATTTACCATTAAAATAATATTTTTTATTTAAAATATTGTTAGCGCTTGCAGATCACGCGCCAGCGTGTTGGAGCCACTGCACACTTTGGGTGGGGTGTACGGCGGTTTTCGACAATAAAAAATTGGTTTCCAACGTCCTAGTTTATTCTTCACCAGTGTATCATCGATGACCCTTTTTTTTTCTTCCTTCATCCTACCCTGCTAAATTAACTATGATCCTCATTGTTATTATTATTTTAAATTTAGACCTTTTAGTCTTGATTATTGGTTTTTCGTCATTTTTTCTTTTGTTGAAGTTTTGTTTGTTTTCAATTTAACCTTTGAATAATAATAATAATAATAATAATAATAATAATGGTGACGGTGGCGGTAGTGACAATATTGCTGCTACTACAAATAATAATAATAATAATAATAATAATAATAATAATAATAATGGTGAGAAGAAGAAGAAAAATGGTAATGATGATAATAAAAATATTAATAATAGTTATTGTGATGATAATGATAATGACAATAAAAATAGTAGCAGCAAAAACAACAACAATAATAATAGTGATGATAATTATGGTAATGATTGTTAATATAATAATAATAATAATAATAATAATAATAATAATAATGCTACTATTATTACTAATAATGATAATGTTAGTAATAGTTTTTGTGATAATAATAATAATAATAATATGAGAGAGAAGAAGAAAAATAGTGATAATAATAAAAAATAATAATAATAGTTGTTGTGATGATAGTGATAATGACAATAATAACAATAGCAGCAACAACATTAATGGTCATAATGATAATAGTAATAGTGATGATATTACTTATTAATAATAGCAGTGATAGTGATTTTAATCCTTATTTTTTGAATTGCTATTTTTTAAAAATCTTTTTGTATGATTAGAATTTTTTTTAATTTTATCCTTTAATATTTAATTTAAAAAAAATAGGACTTTATAATTTTTCTAAATTAGATGCTTCAAGTTTAGTGACTCTGGTCACAAATTTAAAAAAGTTAATATATTTTTTTAAAAGGCTTTATATATTTTTTTTTAATCAGGTTATTCCAATCATATAATCTAAATTGCAAGTTGGCTGAAATGTCCCATATTATTTTAGTCTTAATTAGTGTTTTTATATATTTATCATAAATAATTTTTTATATTTTTTATTTATTTTCAGTATTTAAACATTATTTTTTTGTTTAAAAAATAATTTAACCTCACGATAAAAAAAATATATATATATATGAGCAGGAAAGCTATTTTTTTTGTTAAAAAAAAACTAAGTCTTGGGATAGACACGATATGAGTTGGTATATAACATTTTTCTATAATTGTTGACTAGAATCTTTATTCGAGCCACTTTATGGATGTCTACTGTTGGTTTGGTGCTCAAATTGCTTTTTTTCTTGCAGATTTTGTTGTCCTCCTACTTATCTATTCTTGTCGTCCTGTGCATGCTGCGCTCAAGTTTCTAGATCAAGATCATGCAAGCTCTAATTTGATTTGTTTTTTCTCTTATTATTTTTTAAATATTTTACTTGAATATTTTTAGTAATTCATCTAGTCACAACATCGACAACAATCCCAGCTCTCTATTGGGGGCTCAAGTTTGTTGGGCTTGCTGAATGATGGCCTTTGACAAGGTTTGTCCTTTATAATCTCTCATTTCGATTAGCTTTCATGCCAATTTTTCTTACTATAGGTTTAATATTTTTTATGCTCATTGGATATATTTCATGCTTATTAGTTTTCATGGGTAAATGTTTTTTTTTATATAGTAATTCGAGCAAAAAAAAAAAGGGGGCAAGAATGAGGAGTCGTATTTCTTGAAAAAACAAAAGAAGAGAGGATAGGGTTGGAACCAATCTGATCTGTGTGCTTTTTTTTCATAATTTTTTACCCTGTTTTTGCAGATTCTTTATTATCCATGTTAACATCTCTTGGGCTTACTTTCTTTGAAAGCTGAAAGGTTCCAAGTTACTTTTCTTGGACATGGAAGAAAAGAGAATTCTCTTAATTAATATGAAAGTAAAATATAGATTTATGTTCTCAAGGGAAAGTTTTCAAGTGTCCAGGGTAAAAGTCATTTTTGTTGGAATCAAGATAGAGAGTTTTAGTATTGGAAGAACTGTCTTGCCTATGTTCTTTTAGGATGATGATGCTGCCTATAAAGGATCTGATATGGTAAAGTGATCATGTGGGATAAAAATAGGGTTATGTAAAGAGAAGAGCTTGCTCTCAACAAGATTCATGGTGAGGAACAAAAGGAACATGATGTTATCCATTCAAGTCTCAAGAACAAGCTATGATGATAGCGCAGTGTGTGCATATAACTAGCTAGTTGTCACCTTGTAAGGGCCAGCGGGGCCCTACGCTCCCAATCCGCCATTAAAATTCACATGGGAGGGAGTGAACACTGAGTTTGAACTGCACCATGCATGTTGGAAACTCTTAATGGGGCTGTCTGTGGATGCTCCGAGCTGTGACCGAGTTGGAAAGAGAC
>Ga0325402_1001177_pt1 | contig 20776 bp, 15 predicted proteins | sample PopdelMetagenome_22_FD_207212 | JGI IMG/M metagenome (GOLD analysis project Ga0325402, IMG submission 207212) | Populus deltoides microbial communities from Bellville, Georgia, United States - Xylem-PdKOR-R3 | ecosystem: Host-associated > Plants > Phyllosphere > Stem > Wood/Secondary xylem...
ACAGATTGAGTGAGCTCTCAATCTCTGTCTTTAAAGAACAAGGATCGTGAATATTTTAGAAAAGCATATAATACTGGTGGTATCTTCTTCCTAGTTTCTCAGTTTGTCCATCATCAGGCTTTAGTTTCATGAAACTCCTTTTCTCTAGCACAAGTCAAAACGTTGATACTAAGCACTAGAAACGATGATACAGAATATATATAGTCTATCCTTAAGGTGCAATATATCACTATCCACCTTTAAGAAAGATGACAAGAATAACGGATGGGGAACTGCATGCAAAATCATAAATATAAACTAAAGCATTCCTTAGCCGATCCATTACAATAATTTAAACTGGTAAATAAGAGGTTACGAATCTGCAGGAACAACAACAAGTATGTACTAATCGAGAAAGCTCGTTTATGAAAGATAATATAATAGACTATTAACAAGAAACTAAGTGAGGACCATGATATGAGTCCAAGATCAGACCGTCTCATGACGACAGACGGAGACACCTCAGGAGAAGGTGTGAGGACCATGATATGAGTCCAAGATCAGACCGTCTCATGACAACAAGCGGAGACGCCTCAGACAGAAGGTGTGAGGACCATGATATGAGTCCAAGATGAGACTGTCGCATGACGACAGACAGAGACACCTCAGAAAGAATGTGTGAGGACCATGATATGAGTCCAAGATCAGACCGTCTCATGACGTAAAGTAGAGACACCTCAGGAGAAGGTGTGAGGACCATGATATGAGTCCAAAATCAAACCGCCACATGATGACAGACAGAGACACCTCAGACAGAAGGTGTGAGGACCATGATATGAGTTCAAGATCAAACCGCCGCATGATGACAGGCAGAGACACCTCAGACAGAAGGTGTGAGGACCGTAATATGAGTCCAAGTTCAGACCGTCTCATGATGACAGGCGGAGACACCTCGGGAGAAGGCGTGAGGGCCATGATTGGAGCCCAATTTCAGAACGCCCAGAGCCAATGTGATGGCTGGATATAAGTGGACAAGTGTATAGCCAATGAATAGGCTATGATGAGTATGGAGACAAATGCAGGATTGACTTTCATGGATATTGCCCCCATGCTAAAGATCAGTGAGCTAGAAGACATTTGCCTTGGACAATAAGTGGATGACTTGAGGAGCATTAAGACGTGACTGCTATGAAGGAGCAGAGGGCATGCGCAGGTTCCGGGAACAGATTGCAGTTTCATGCCAGTACGTAATAAGACAACAGATTGTCAACAAAAGAGATTTGGCATACTTGTCTTGATCATGATAGCACAACAGATTGAGTGAGCTCTCAATCTCTGTCTTTAAAGAACAAGGATCGTGAATATTTTAGAAAAGCATATAATACTGGTGGTATCTTCTTCCTAGTTTCTCAGTTTGTCCATCATCAGGCTTTAGTTTCATGAAACTCCTTTTCTCTAGCACAAGTCAAAACGTTGATACTAAGCACTAGAAACGATGATACAGAATATATATAGTCTATCCTTAAGGTGCAATATATCACTATCCACCTTTAAGAAAGATGACAAGAATAACGGATGGGGAACTGCATGCAAAATCATAAATATAAACTAAAGCATTCCTTAGCCGATCCATTACAATAATTTAAACTGGTAAATAAGAGGTTACGAATCTGCAGGAACAACAACAAGTATGTACTAATCGAGAAAGCTCGTTTATGAAAGATAATATAATAGACTATTAACAAGAAACTAAGTGAGGACCATGATATGAGTCCAAGATCAGACCGTCTCATGACGACAGACGGAGACACCTTAGGAGAAGGTGTGAGGACCATGATATGAGTCCAAGTTCAGACCGTCTCACGACGACAGGTGGAGACACCTTAAGAGAAGGTGTGAGGACCATGATATTAGTCCAAGTACAAGCCGTCTCATGACGACAGGCGGAGACACCTCAGGAGAAAGTGTGAGGACCGTGAAATGAGTCTATGTTCAGACCGTCTCATGACGACAGGCGGAGACACCTCAGGAGAAAGTGTGATGACCATGATATGAGTCTATGTTCAGACCGTCTCATGATGATAGGCAGAGACACCTCAGATAGAAGGTGTGAGGACCATGATATGAGTCCAAGATGAGACCGTCGCATGACGACAGACAGAGACACCTCAGACAGAATGTGTGAGGACCATAATATGAGTCCAAGATCAGACCGTCTCATGACATAAAGTAGAGACACCTCAGGAGAAGGTGTGAGGACCATGATATGAGTCCAAAATCAAACCGCCACATGATGACATACAGAGACACCTCAGACAGAAGGTGTGAGGACCATGATATGAGTCCAAGATCAAACCGCCGCATGAGGACAGGCAAAGACACCTCAGACAGAAGGTGTGAGGACCGTAATATGAGTCCAAGTTCAGACCGTCTCATGATGACAGGCGGAGACACCTCGGGAGAAGGCGTGAGGGCCATGATTGGAGCCCAATTTCAGAACGCCCAGAGCCAATGTGATGGCTGGATATAAGTGGACAAGTGTATAGCCAATGAATAGGCTATGATGAGTATGGAGACAAATGCAGGATTGACTTTCATGGATATTGCCCCCATGCTAAAGATCAGTGAGCTAGAAGACATTTGCCTTGGACAATAAGTGGATGACTTGAGGAGCATTAAGACGTGACTGCTATGAAGGAGCAGAGGGCATGCGCAGGTTCCGGGAACAGATTGCAGTTTCATGCCAGTACGTAATAAGACAACAGATTGTCAACAAAAGAGATTTGGCATACTTGTCTTGATCATGATAGCACAACAGATTGAGTGAGCTCTCAATCTCTGTCTTTAAAGAACAAGGATCGTGAATATTTTAGAAAAGCATATAATACTGGTGGTATCTTCTTCCTAGTTTCTCAGTTTGTCCATCATCAGGCTTTAGTTTCATGAAACTCCTTTTCTCTAGCACAAGTCAAAACGTTGATACTAAGCACTAGAAACGATGATACAGAATATATATAGTCTATCCTTAAGGTGCAATATATCACTATCCACCTTTAAGAAAGATGACAAGAATAACGGATGGGGAACTGCATGCAAAATCATAAATATAAACTAAAGCATTCCTTAGCCGATCCATTACAATAATTTAAACTGGTAAATAAGAGGTTACGAATCTGCAGGAACAACAACAAGTATGTACTAATCGAGAAAGCTCGTTTATGAAAGATAATATAATAGACTATTAACAAGAAACTAAGTGAGGACCATGATATGAGTCCAAGATCAGACCGTCTCATGACGACAGACGGAGACACCTTAGAAGAAGGTGTGAGGACCATGATATGAGTCCAAGTTCAGACCGTCTCTTGACGACAGGGGGAGACACCTTAAGAGAAGGTGTGAGGACCATGATATGAGTCCAAGTTCAGACCGTCTCATGACGACAGGCGGAGACACCTAAAGAGAAGGTGTGAGGACCGTGAAATGAGTCTATGTTCAGACCGTCTCATGACGACAGGCGGAGACACCTCATGAGAAAGTGTGAGGACCGTGAAAGGAGTCTATGTTCAGACCGTCTCATGACGAAAGGCGGAGACACCTTAGGAGAAAGTGTGAGGACCGTGATATGAGTCTATGTTCAGACCGTCTCATGATGATAGGCAGAGACACCTCAGATAGAAGGTGTGAGGACCATGATATGAGTCCAAGATGAGACCGTCGCATGACGACAGACAGAGACACCTCAGACAGAATGTGTGAGGACCATGATATGAGTCCAAGATCAGACCGTCTCATGACGACAAGTAGAGACACCTCAGGAGAAGGTGTGAGGAACATGATATGAATCCAAAATCAAACCGCCACAAGATGACATACAGAGACACCTCAGACAGAAGGTGTGAGGACCGTGAAATGAGTCTATGTTCAGACCGTCTCATGATGACAGGCGGAGACACCTCAGGAGAAAGTGTGGGGACCATGACATGAGTCTATGTTCAGACCGTCTCATGATGATAGGCAGAGACACCTCAGATAGAAGGTGTGAGGACCATGATATGAGTCCAAAATGAGATCGTCGCATGACGACAGACAGAGACACCTTAGACAGAATGTGTGAGGACCATGATATGAGTCCAAGATCAGACCGTCTCATGACGACAAGTAGAGACACCTCAGGAGAAGGTGTGAGGACCATGATATGAGTCCAAAATTAAACCGCCACAAGATGATAGACAGAGACACCTCAGACAGAAGGTGTGAGGACCGTGAAATGAGTCTATGTTCAGACCGTCTCATGACGACAGACGGAGACACCTCAGGAGAAAGTGTGAGGACCGTGACATGAGTCTATGTTCAGACCGTCTCATGATGATAGGCAGAGACACCTCAGATAGAAGGTGTGAGGACCATGATATGAGTCCAAGATGAGACCGGCGCATGACGACAGACAGAGACACCTCAGACAGAATGTGTGAAGACCATGATATGAGTCCAAGATCAGACCGTCTCATGACGACAAGTAGAGACACCTCAGGAGAAGGTGTGAGGACCATGATATCAGTTCAAAATCAAACCGCCACATGATGACAGTTAGAGACACCTCAGACAGAAGGTGTGAGGACCATGATATGAGTCCAAGATCAAACCGCCGCATGATGATAGACAGAGATAACTCAGACAGAAGGTGTGAGAACCATGATATGAGTCCAAGATCAAACCGCCGCATGATGATAGGCAGAGATAACTCAGACAGAAGGTGTGAGAACCATGATATGAGTCCAAGATCAAACCGCCAAATGATGACAGACAGAGACACCTCAGACAGAAGGTGTGAGGACCATGATATGAGTCCAAGATCAAACCGCCGCATGATGACAGGCAGAGACAACTCAGACAGAAGGTGTGAGAACCATGATATGAGTCCAAAATCAAACCGCCACATGATGACAGACAGAGACACCTCAGACAGAAGGTGTGAGGACCATGATATGAGTCCAAGTTCAGACCGTCTCTTGATGACAGGCGGAGACACCTCGGGAGAAGGCGTGAGGGCCATGATTGGAGCCCAATTTCAGAACGCCCAGAGCCAATGTGATGGCTGGATATAAGTGGACAAGTGTATAGCCAATGAGTAGGCTATGATGAGTATGGAGACAAATTCAGGATTGACTTTCAAGGATATTGCCCCCATGCTAAAGATTAGTAAGCTAGAAGACATTTGTCTTGGACAATAAGTGGATGACTTGAGAAGCATTATGACGTGACTGTTATGAAGGAGCGGAGGGCATACGCAGGTTCCGGGAACAGATTGCAGTTTCATGACAGTACGTAATAAGACATCAGATTGTCAACAAAAGAGATTTGGCATACTTGTCTTGATCATGATAGCACAACAGATTGAGTGAGCTCTCAATCTCTGTCTTTAAAGAACAAGGATCGTGAATATTTTAGAAAAGCATATAATACTGGTGGTATCTTCTTCCTAGTTTCTCAGTTTGTCCATCATCAGGCTTTAGTTTCATGAAACTCCTTTTCTCTAGCACAAGTCAAAACGTTGATACTAAGCACTAGAAACGATGATACAGAATATATATAGTCTATCCTTAAGGTGCAATATATCACTATCCACCTTTAAGAAAGATGACAAGAATAACGGATGGGGAACTGCATGCAAAATCATAAATATAAACTAAAGCATTCCTTAGCCGATCCATTACAATAATTTAAACTGGTAAATAAGAGGTTACAAATCTGCAGGAACAACAACAAGTATGTACTAATCGAGAAAGCTCGATTATGAAAGATAATATAATAGACTATTAATAAGACACTAAGTGAGGACCATGATATGACTCCAAGATCAGACCGTCTCATGACGACAGATGGAGACACCTTAGGAGAAGGTGTGAGGACCGTGATATGAGTCCAAGTTCAGACCGTCTCATGACGACAGATGGAGACACCTTAAGAGAAGGTGTGAGGACCATGATATGAGTCCAAGTTCAAACCGTCTCATGACGACAGGCGGAGACACCTCAGACTGAAGGGGTGAGGACCGTGAAATGAGTCTATGTTCAGACCGTCTCATGACGACAGGCGGAGACCCCTCAGGAGAAAGTGTGAGGACCGTGATATGAGTCTATGTTCAGACCGTCTCATGATGATAGGCAGAGACACCTCAGATAGAAGGTGTGAGGACCATGATATGAGTCCAAGATGAGACCGTCGCATGACGACAGACAGAGACACCTCAGACAGAATGTGTGAGGACCATGATATAAGTCCAAGATCAGACCGTCTCATGACAACAAGTAGAGACACCTCAGGAGAAGGTGTGAGGACCATGATATGAGTCCAAAATCAAACCGCCACATGATGACAGACAGAGACACCTCAGACAGAAGGTGTGAGGACCATGATATGAGTCCAAGATCAAACCGCCGCATGATGACTGGCAGAGACACCTCAGACAGAAGGTGTGAGGACCGTAATATGAGTCCAAGTTCAGATCGTCTCATGATGACAGGTGGAGACACCTCGGGAGAAGGCGTGAGGGCCATGATTGGAGCCCAATTTCTGAACGCCCAGAGCCAATGTGATGGCTGGATATAAGTGGACAAGTGTATAGCCAATGAATAGGCTATGATAAGTATGGAGACAAATGCAGGATTGACTTTCATGGATATTACCCCCATGCTAAAGATCAGTAAGCTAGAAGACATTTGCCTTGGACAATAAGTGGATGACTTGTGGAGCATTAAGACGCGACTACTATGAAGGAGCAGAGGGCATGCGCAGGTTCCGGGAACAAGTTGACTCTTGTCAAGGTGGTGAGCTCGGTAATGACATTATAATACTTAGAGTATGAAGATAGAGATGGATCAACCTTTAATAGGTTGTCCCCATGGTTAAAGGTGAAAAGCTACCTGGACTCTTGAAACTAAGAGCGGGAGACTCACAAAGAAGTAAGGCGCGGTTCCTAGAGTGGAACAGATGGCAGACGCAATTCCGGGATGAGTAGACTCTTGGAAGAGTGGTAAGCTCGCGATCATATTAAAATATTCAATGACTGTCACACTTGGAAATATTTGTTTGAGGGGGTGTTGTAAGTCTTGATGTAAGGCTTGATAAATCATTCCGGCTCAAGCATGGTTGATATGCTTGAAGGGGGATGTTGTTCCAAATACAAGCGTTAAACACTCTTCAGATAAGATGTCACAAACCATCTGGTTAAAGTGATCCTTTAGAGTGAGCAAAGGGGTGCTTAGGTGACTCTGGTGATTGAAAAGTTTGGCAAGTACCTGGAAACTTGGCCAAAGACGCTCTCGGAATGGTAAGCTTGGAAGACCTATAGAATACAAGCATGTGCTGAAGAAGCAAGAGGACAGTTGCCCCACATCAATTGTAAAGAGGGTGATTGTTAGGATTGTTGCCATTAATGTGCAGCAATCATTAATGGACCGCACCGTCCATTGACAATGAAGCATCTGCAGCCCTTCTTCTAGAAGAAGACGGCTGCCATTGTCAAAGAAAGAAGGCTACAAACGGTGGAAAATAAATAGGCCAGCCTTTGAGAGTCAAAGAGGGCTGTTGGTGCAGCCACCATTGTTGACAAATGAGCAAGAGGAGCTGTCATTGAAGCATATAAATAGGCACCGAGAGAGAGAGAGTTGTGAGTGAGAGAGTGCAACCAAAGATATGAGAAATATAGAAGAGAATGGGCTGTCAAGGGCAGCCAGTAGTAGTTGCCATTACAGCACTGAGAAGAGAGAAATAGAGTGAGGTTGAGAGTTGCTAAAGAGGGGATGATTCCTCCTCCTCTATTATTATAAATCTTGTTCTCTCCCTATATAATGCAATGGCTTCTCCCGTGGATGTAAGCGGTTTGCTTAACCACGTTAAATATTGTGTTAGTGTGCTTAGCCTCCAATGGGTAAATATCAGAACATCACTGGTCGGAATTTCCTACAAACAACAGTGAAGTTTTTTATTCCCAAGCGATCCTACTCAGTCTGCAAATCCTCAAGTGTCTGAATCATAATTTGCGAGAGTGGCTCACAGGATGAAGCACGAGGATTGGCAACGAAATCAGCTCTTTCGTGCAAATAGTTGTTGAGGATAAGTTCACTTTGGACATCCCTGTATTCTTTCGTTGAAATGGATTGAGAGACTTTGTACCCATACTGTAAATCTGGCAGTTTTTCATTAGTTATGTAATTGGACATTTGTTGCTTAGAAATGATATGGATACGATAAACATCATCGTTGGCCATGCTGAAAACTGAAAGCAAACAGAGGTCTAAAGGCTACAATGGTGAGCTCCTGCACTAATCTGCAGTTCATTATATAGGCCTAGTCGAGATGTTTGGATCATGACACTTGGCATGCAGCTCTTGTGATCAAACCATTGATACATTCATGATATTCGCCCCACCTAAACGACCCTAAATTAGTTTACTTGCAACATTTTTGAACAATACAAAATAGCGTGGAAGTTCACTCTATACCTTCAATAGAAACAAAATATTCTCGATCACTATCAAAATTATTATTATGATGCACATGGAACCAAACCTTGAGTCTTGATAACTTAGTATTGATAGTTAATAATATAAAAGTTCTTTAGAAGGATAGGTGAGGAGGGGAAAAGGAGCAAGAAAAAAAAGAGAAGTGGCTGGAATTGATCATCTGCATGCATGCAGGGAATGTACAAAACATGCATGTTGTACATACATTTCCTGCCGCCTACCTGCATAGGAAAGAGTAAAAAGCAAGAAAGAAAGCATACTGGCTATCAATGTTTTGAAACAGGGGAGGGAAAACATTGAGGGGGTTTAAACCTAAAGGAACTCAAACTTTAACTAATACAGAGAGAGATAGAGAAGAATGAAAAGTGTTCCTCTATTTTTCATTGATTGTAGTATGTACATTGATTGTATATTTAAACACAAACATTTATAACTGCTTCCTATACTTTAGCTATTCAAAACTAAAAAATACTATCACAATCATAACAGAGTTGTTGCTGCAAGATATCAGGAATAGTCATCATATTTTGACTGAGTTTATCTTAGCTGCCACTGTGTCTTTAGGATAAAGATCAGATTTATCTCCAACACGCCCCCTCAACCGAATGAGCAGATCCTAAACATGAAGGTTGTCGCGTAGAAGTTGAAAACGGGCAGAGTACAAACACTTGGTCAATAAATCAGCAGGTTGCTGCTTTGTAGTTAGAAATGAGACCTAAAGTTTATTTGCTAAGACTTAATCCCGGACATAGTGAAAATCTATTTCAATATGTTTAGTTCTTGCATAGAAGATTGGATTAGAGGACAAATATGTTGCACCAATATTATCGCACCATAATCTTGGACTGGTTGGCAAAGGGAATTGCAGATCATGGAGTATGGATTGGATCCAATGTAATTCTACCGCTATGTTGGAAAGTGATTTGTATTATGATTCAGTACTGCTGCGAGTAACAGTTTGTTGTTGTTTACAACTCCAACTGATAAGATTAAAGCCATGAAAAATACAGTACACCCCAATATTACGTCTGTCATTTTTTTGGCAACCCAGTCGGCATCACTGTATGCATGGAGAGAGTGATCTGATAGACTTTTGAATGAAGGCCATAACTCACTGTATGTTTGAGATATCTGAGAATTCTTTTGACAGCTTGCCAATGTGGGTCTTTAGGTTGATGATTGAATTTGCTTACATGGTGGACTGCGAAAGCAATGTCTGGTCAAGTGAAACCCAAGCAATGTAAAGCACCAACTGTACTTCTGTAAAGTTATGGATCGGAAAAATCTGCACCTTCAAACTTAGATAGTTGCAAGTAGTACTCATAGGAGTTGTACATGGCTTGGCTTCATGCATATTAACTCTCTATAACAAATTTGCTTCATACTTTCGTTGAGTGAGAAAGAGATCAAGCCCATCAAATAATGCTTCTACACCAAGAAAATATGACAAAATACCTAAGTCCTTGACAAGGAAGACATTACCAAACCGCTGGATGAAGTTGTTAATTTCAGTTGAAGAGGTTCCAGTGAAGATTATATCAATCAACATATATAAGGATGAAGATAGAGAAGGTGGTCTGATGAAGTGTGAATAAAGATGTATCTGCTTTAGAACCAACAAATCCCAGCTGCAGCAATGTTTCTCTTAATTTAGAAAACCAGGCTCGAGGTGCTTGCTTAAGACCATATAAGCTCTTTTTAATATGGCACACATGATGAGGAAAATCAAGATGAACATAGCCTTGGGGTTGTTGCATATAAACTTCCTCCTAAAGTTGGCCATATAAGAATGCATTTTGTATATCTATCTGGCAGATGGTCCATTACCGTGTAATGGCTAAAGATAATACTAAGCGTATAGTACTTGCTTTAACCACTGGACTAAAGGTTTTCGTGAAGTCCAGACCTAGTTGTTGATGATAACCTTTGGCGACTAGTCGCGCTTTAAAACGCTCAATACTTCCGTCTACATTACGTTTGACGCGGAACACCAATTTATTTCCAACAATATTAGTACATTGTGTAGGAGAGATAAGATCCCAAGTGCCATTCGTTATAAGGGCGTTGAACTCGATGTCCATGGCATCATGCCAGTGGTGATGTTTGATGGCTTTAGAGAAGCAAGAAGGTTCTGCATCAGAGGAAACATGATTAGTTAAGAAACAGTGAGGAAGTGGGTATCATGCTATACCAACATAAGGGGTCTTTGGCTTGAGAGATTGTGTTTGTGATCTGGTAATCATCTGGCATGGCATTAGATTATCATTGGGAAGTGGAGGTTCTTCAATAATATTGAAGTGCTGAGAGGGTTTCCTTGCTGGTGCAGAAATACCATCTGAACATATTAGAGCAGACTGAATATCCAAAGAACCCTGATGCAGTGGAATGAGGTGAGTAATTAGTAGGGTATTTAAACATGAATTTGATCCTGGATGATTGTTAGGAATACGCGGTTGAATTAAGGAGGGGGGTAAATGAGAATCCTATGTGGAAAGAGTAGATGTTGAGGGATCTTTTTGATAGGGGAACAAAGATTCATCAAAAATGACATGACGGGAAATATATAATTTTCCTGAAGCTAAATCGAGACATTTATATCCCTGGTGTGATAGACTGTAGCCAAGAAAAATACAAGTTTTTGAACGAAAATCAATTTTATACTTGTTATAAAGACGCAAGTTTGGCCAGCATGCACATCCAAAAACACGTAGAAACAAATAGTTGGGTTTTTTTTTTTATTATAAGTCATTTCAAAAGGTGATTTATTGTTAATGACTTTGGAGGGAAGACGATTGATTAAATACGTTACAGTTAAAAAGGCGTCTTCCTAATAAGGTTGAGGTAAATTTGAGTGAGCTAGTAAGGCTAAGCCCATCTCAATAATTTGACGATGTCGACGTTCAACAGAACCCATTTGTTTATGTGTATAAGGACATGATATACGATGTTGAATCCCACATGATTTGAAATAATTATTTAAACTTCTATACTCTCCCCCCCCCCAATCCGTTTGAATTGCTTTAATTTTTAAATCAAAATGTCGTTCAACATATTTTTGAAATTTAAGAAAAATAGGTTCAACATCATTTTTGAATTTTAAAGGAAATATCCAAATAAAATTTGGTAAAAACATCCAAAAAACAAACATAATAACGAGATCCATAAGTAGAAACGACCGAGCTGGGCCCCCAGACATCAGAATAAATTAATTCAAGAGGTCTGAAAACAGAGGAAATAGAAGTAAAAAAGGGTAAATTATGGCTTTTAGCCATTGCACACTCAGTACAAATATTCTGTCTCATAGTAGAGCTAACAGGTAAATTATTATTGTGCAGAACATGTTTAATAGTACTATAGGAGGCATGACCAAGACGGCGATGCTAGTTTATGATAGAGATCCGAGCACCAACAAAAGCAGATGGAAGACAGTGTTGAAGTGGTGAAGAGAAGGAATAGAGACCATCAGACATAAAGCCTTTATGTAGGACGTTCCCCGAGTAATCCTTAATAAAAAAGAATAAATTATGAAACTCAAAATAAACATTATTGTCTTGAGCAAATTTTTGAAAAGATAAAAGATTTTTGGTACTTTGTGGTAGGACAAGAATGTTATTAAGAACAAAAGAAGAAGAAGAGGTAGATAAAGATGCAGTTCCAGTATGAGTGATTTTCAAACCTGAACCATCTCCAATGCAAATTTGTTCATTGCCAGAAAAATCATTACTTTGGATATTCAGGTTGCTCATGTTGTTGGTCAGATGATGGGTCGCGCCAATGTCAGGATGTCATTCTTGTTCAATTGAGTGTTACTGAGATCTGTGAGAGGCAAGGTTTGCTTGAGGACATGAATGTGGTGGCAGGGTTTGGAAGTTTGGATTAAAACGCTTCCAGCAGTAAGAAGCTGTGTGAGCAAGAGTGTCATATAATTGACAACAAATATGGTTGTTACCACGATAACCTCCACGGTTAGCAATAAATTGAGGACGCCCTCTGCCTTGAGGAGCAGAGAATTTGTTTCGACGCTTGCCTCCTGAATAATATTACTGGCGAGTTGCAATATTTGTTGAAGCCATGGGTAATAATAAGGTTTGATTGTGGTGCTGAATGCGAGCTTCACACGTTAGGTGCATAAAGAAAAGCTCGTCTAAGGTGAGAGAATTATCTCGGTGAGATGTCATTGAAAGAAGAGTATCATATTCAGGACCAAGACCAGCAAGCAAATAAGTGATAATGTCATCATAGTTTAATGGTTAACCAGCAATTGCTAATTCATCTGTGAGATGTTTAATGGTCATGAAGTATTCAGTTACTGATTGATTACCTTTTCGCAGAGTGGAAAGTTGAGAGCAAACATGGACTGCTTTAGCACAAGACTATGATACAAAAGCAGAGCTGAGAGACAGCCAAACAACAGCGGAGGTGCTACAATGAGCAACTTGGGCGAGTACTTCATCAGAGAGAGAAGAGTTGATGCAGCTAAAAATAAGATTATCTTGAGTTTCCCAAATATCATAAGCTGTTATTTTTTGCCTTTGAGGTAGGGTGACATGGTTGCTTTCCATGTAGGGTAATTCAACCGTGTGAGTTTGGTAAGGTGAATAGGGGAAGATGGATTGAAGATGGGAAGATTAGTTTCAATATTAGGGGAAGCTGATGAGTTTGGGAAGGCAAACATTTTGAAGAATGATTTAGACGTGAGTCTTTAAAAAAGCTTTGATACCATAAAAGAACTCAAACTTAACTAATACAGAGAGAGATAGAGATGAATGAAAAGTGTTCCTCTATTTTTCATTGATTGTAGTATGTACATTGATTGTATATTTAAACACAAACGTTTATAACTGCTTCTTATATTTTAGCTATTCAAAACTAAAAAATACCATCACAATCGTAACAGAGTTGTTGCTGCAAGATATCAGGAATAGTCATCATGTTTTGACTGAGTTTATCTTAGCTGCCACTATGTCTTTAGGATAAAGATCATATTTATCTCCAACAAAACCCAATCATTACTCTCTCTTTTTCATTCGAATTGTTAAAAAGAATAAGATTGAATGAAAGGTCATTAATCTAGTGTTTGTTTTCTTAAAATCTTTATTTATTAAAAAAAATTGAATTGCTTGAGCAAGGTGGTTTATAACATTAGACTAATTATCAAAGTTTATGATTAGTTTTAACGGTTAAATTTGATAATATCATGAGTTAAACCTTTTAATTTGTAAACTATAAATTGCTAAAGACTATATATATTCTATTTTGACATGGCATTGGTAGCATGATAGGGAATGGGGGCAACACTGGAAATCAAGAATTTGAAATCTGCAAGTACTTTTGGTGTCGTTTTCTACTTGAAATTGAAATTGCAGTAAGAACCTCAAAATGCATATAGAAATATATGTAAAAGCAGTACCTCATCCCCCAATATTCATATCATGTATACTATTATTGAATGATCTGGACCTTTGAATCTGTCTACAGTGCAGATTTATTGGTTCCCATATCCAACCTTCTCACCTTCCCCGTTCCTCCTCTCTTTTGGAATATTGCAAGGGATGTACTATACAGACTGAAAATATGCATCATCGTTGGATGAAGATGGCATCAACTGTACAAAATGAACAAGTCATGCTTTCTAAGGTAGAATTGGTAAAGATTCTATTGCCAAACTTTGTTTTCGTTTTCTTTTTATAGAAATCTTAACTTTTAATTGCTATTAAATTGTCTGATTTTATTATTATTTATCAGGATTAGTTAATCATGCATATACTAAAGCAAAGGTTTCCATACATTTATATTTTTAAAAACTGTACCATATATAGTCATGTGTTAGCACAAGAAAAGGGTTGTCTCGATGAAGAAGTGGAAGAACCAAATAAGTAAAAGAGTTATGGGGCCTTGAAGGCCAGAGGATGTCTCGATGGATGATGAATAGTCACACATATGCATGGTCTCAGCTGGTGGATTGTACTGTGTAATCAAATGCTTTTACGAACATGGCTTCTAACAAAATGTCTATTTAGAAATTCGATAAATGTTATTTTTTTATTTATAAATACATTATCATAATATTTATTTTTAATATCAGTATATCAACAATCTAAAAACAAAATAAGAATAATAATAATAATAATTTGATTAATATATGGCGGGGCTTCCTAAACCAGAGCCATGTGTTCCTGCAGAATATATAAATGTTGATTACATCAATGTTTTGTTCTGAACAAACACGTAAGAATGAACAAGGCATCTCCAGAAAGCTGCAGATAGGTGTGAGTGTGTAAAGAGAAACAATTGCTTTCAATATTTAATTTGCCATAAACAAACATAAGACACAGTCAAGAACTATATATGCCTGCATCTGGCCATTCCAACAGCAATTAGAATCACAGTAATATGTTCCTCTATTAATATGACGATGAGTGCAACAGTCTTAAGAATCAAAACCATCATCATATTATTTATTCCTCTATTAATGCAGACGATGAGTGTGAAAGTATAGTGCAGTGGTCCATTTTTTTATAATGATCACAGTATTCCTCAGAATCACAGTATTCCATTTTTTTGGAATTAAAAGAAAAGAAAAGGTAAGAGTACAATGAAGGAGAGTGAAGGCTTATCTTACTTCTGTAACAAACACGAAAATGACATCAATAAAGTCTTGAGAAACAACATATATAACATGGGATCCCCACAAACTCAGACCCACAAACAGAAACAGCCGAGTCTTAAAACGAGACCAAATTTTCCAAGTGTGGATTTTGCAGGAAAGACAAAGGGCTTGAGAGTAAGACATCAACACTAGAAATAAACCGGTGCTAATTTTCCTTTGGACTGCAAGCCATATGAAAATCTGAATTTTTAGAGGAGCCATCTTGTGCCATACATTTGAGACATACTCTGGATAGATGTTAACAATTTTGCAACTCCTTTTGGCATAAAAAAGATAGACATGTAATAAACCTACGCGCACTAATTGAAAAAATCATGATGTCATCCACGTACTGCAGATGAGTAATACACTCTCCAAGAAAGGTTTTCAAGTAATAATTAAAAACAAAAAACCAAAATGCTCCCAACCAAAAAGCCTTCCCTTTCCCCTGCAACCCAGGTCCTAGCAACCTCATTCAAACCTACCGTGTACAACCTCGCCTCTCAAACACCTGCAAACGCATCCTTCAAACTCACTGATCCCTATCCTCCCCCTTCTAAACATCCACAACACCCTCCCCTTGCCCCTACTAATCTGAGCCTAAAGAACGCCCTTAACAACTCTCTAGCCTCACTCAAGTCCTCTAAAGACTCAATCTGCTTTTGAATATCAGCCATCCGGGCGTCTTGATCTTCATAAGTTCCATGGTTCCATACATGCTCTTAAATGTCTATTACTAAGGTAGCTCAATTTTTTTAACAAACATGGCTGTCAATCAAATTTGTACCTGATTTCACAATATAGTTCTCATCCAAAATATAACTCCAAACCCACTTATTTGCCTTATTTAGTTGAACCACGCTTAGAAGCTGCAGAAGAGATGTCAGCATAGCTGATTCATATTGAAAAAGCTCACGACACTAAGCTATATTCCAGCGCCAAACTCCTTCGCGCCACTCGCCCATTTCCATAATCTTACCACACAGATTTGTTGAGAGCTTGTATGGGCATGTGAACCCTTCCATCAATAGCTTATTCGAGAGCCAACAATCCCTCCAAAAAAGTATACTTCTACCGCCACCCACTTTATACCTGAGATTATCTTTGATGCCTTGTGCAGCAGTGTGTGTGAGAGCAATGGGATTAGAGTTTGAGTGAAGTGATCCTCCTCCTCCATGTGTGTTGTAACCCTTTCTCTATATCTCTAATAATATGGAACTCTACCGTGGATGTAGGCGGTTTTGCCGAACCACGTTAAATATTGTGTCTCAGTGTGCTTAGCCTCCAATGGGCAACTATCAGTACACCACTGGTCCGCACATGGGGTTGGAATTCCCAATAATTGGTATCAGAGCATATGGTTTAAAGTGGAGTTTGATTTTTGCTCAAAAATGAAAGTTGTCAAAATTGTGTTTTGACCATACCACTGTGTAAAGGAGGAAGAGACGAAGCCACTGGTGAAAACGAAGCTGAAATAAGATGTCAGAAACATCCTCACGCGCCGGCGAGGTGGCTGGGCACGCGCATAGATGCGCGCCACTTAACTAACTCGGATAAGGATGGTGTTAGCATGACATAACTATGATGTCAACATGCACAGTAGGCATGCTAGGGATGACGTCAGCCTGATGTAATTGTTACGTCATCATGCATAATAGGCATGCCATGTCAGCGACCAGTCGACTGACACGTCATCAGCCACAAGCCGAGCCGAGTTGGAGCTGAGCCATGACCCGAGGGATAGGATACAGTAGAGCTGATTCTACGTGCAACCGGATCTGAGATTGAATCTAGGCCACTCATCAGGTGAGAATTGTTTTAATCAAATCTTAGCCGTCTGAAATGCGATCTGGACGATTTCAGACTTGTTTCCAGCTAATTTGATCATTCCGGATGCAATGGTATGGTCCAATCATTGAGATTTAAGACTGAAAGTGGTGGTAGTGAATTAACAAAAGAGATTGTCCGATTAGGAGGCATTTGAAGGTCATCGTGGTGGTCGATGGAGATGAAGAGGAAGAAGGTGCACATGTTTACCCAATTACATGTGCTGAACTCCTAAGTGGGGAGAATTTTAATTGCCTTGAGGGAAGGCAAAATTGGGACACTCTGGACACCCAATCATGTGGACAATTAGAGGTGTATAGTGGAAATTGATGAAGACCAATCTTGACGAATCCAAGAACTGGTAGTCTCGTCAGAGGTTGAGAAATCATGTATTAAACCAGTATATTCCAGATCACTTGTAAAGAAAAGCCACAACAAAGCTAAAAATAGTTGTATATATTGAAAGACAGTATGATGGATAGATATGGCCTAAGAAGTTCTGTCTATGAGATTGGGTTTTAAGCGGGACCAGTGTGACCCCTTCAATCTTTCCTAGGAACTTGCTTAGTGGAAGGATTATCCATACGGTACTATTTTCATATATTTAGCAGTTTGTAATGAAACAGTTGAAGACTAGCAGGATGACGGCACAAGGAAACAGTTGGGTTCTATATGTTCAAGGATCTGATGGAGTGGTGATTTCTCCAAAGAAGTTAGATTCGGTGATTGTGATTTCTCAAGGGGAAGATTGATGAAGACCCTGATAATGAAAGAGAAATACAGGAAGGGGATAAAGATTGGCACCCTATTTTGACTTGGACAGGTGTTGTGACAGGATGAGCTGCTGTCAAATATAAGCAAGGAATAGGGAGAAATCTAGAGAACATAAATTGCGCGAAGGCACACGAAGATTGTGAAGGACTACTCGTAGGAGGTACTGTGATGAGACAACAGGTGCAAGGAGAAGAAGAGTTCCCAGATGAAGCTCAGAGCAGAGACTGTGTGAAAAGTTGTACAATAGGAAGTCTCTTGTGCTCTTGATGAAGACAACAAGCGAAGACCTTTCCAATGCATACAAGGATGGAAAGAGAGCTGTTGCAGAGGCACCTAATTGAGGGGGTGCAAACACCTATGATAAAAGGCGACCACTTATGATGAAAGGCGAAGACACCACAGAGAGTTAATGTAGGTGGAGTTGTCAAGCAGAAAGGCATAGAAGCTCCAAACATAGAAATCGAGGTGGAGGATTGCGAGGAGTATATTGCAACTTTCTCTTTCTATGTAATCAGTGGCAGTAATCTCTCTCATAGTCCACATGGTGGTAGAGAATTTTGGAGCCACTTTGAAGCATCTCAACTGAATGAAGATGCAACCGCCAATGAAAGGCGAAGACACCTTAAAGGAGGTGTAAGGGCCATGATATGAGACGTGAGGGCACCTTAGAGAAGGTGTGAGGGCTATAATAGGAGCCCCAGTTCAGACCGCCTTATGACAACAGGCGAAGACACCTTAGAGAAGGTGTGAGGGCCATGATATGAGCTCAAGTTCAGACCGCCCCATGACAACGGGCAAAGACGCCTCTAGAGAAGGTGTGAGGGCCGTAATAGGAGCCCTAGTTCAGACCGCCTTATGACAACAGGCGAAGACACCTTAGAGAAGGTGTGAGGGCCATGATATGAGCTCAAGTTCAGACTGTCCCATGACAACGGGCAAAGACGCCTCTAGAGAAGGTGTGAGGGCCGTAATAGGAGCCCTAGTTCAGACCGCCGCATGACGACGAGTGGAGACACCTTAGAAAAGGTGTGAGGGCCACAATATATGCCCGGTTCAGAACATCTAAAGCCAATATGATGGCTAGATATGAGTGGACAGGTGTATAGCCAATGAAGTGGTTATGATGAGTATGGAGACAAATGCAAGATTGACTTTCATAAATATTGCCCTCATGCTAAAGATCAATGAGCTAGAAGACATTTGTCTTAGACAATAAGTGGGTGACTTGTGGAGCATTAAGACGCGACTGCTATGAAGGAGCAGAGGGCATACGCAGGTTCCGAGAACAAGTTGACTCTTATCAAGGTGGTGAGCTCAGTAATGACATTGTAATACTTAGAGTATCAAGACATATATGGATCAACCTTTAATGGGCTACCCCATGGTTAAAGGTGGAGAGCTACCTAGACTCTTAGGACTAAGAGCGAGAGACTCACGGAGAAGTAAGGCGTGGTTCCTAGGGTGGAACAGAGGGCAGATGCAACTCCTGGATGAGTAGACTCTTCGAAGAGAGGTGAGTTCATGATCATATTGAGATACTCTGATAATGACTGTCGCACTTGGAAATAGAAATTTCCATTTGAGGGGGTGTTGTAAGCCTTAATGTGAGGCTTGAAAAATTCATTCCGGACCGAGTATGGTTGATACGCTCGAAGGGGAATGTTGTCCCAGAGATAAACGTTAACACTCTTCAGATGTGATGTGGGAGACCATCTGGTTGAAGTGATCCTTTTGTGTGAGAAAAGGTGTGCTTTGGTGATTCTAGTGATTGAAAAGTGTGGCAAATACCATGTAAACTTGGTCGAAGATGCTCTAAGAATGGTAAGCTTTGAAGAGTTGCAGGATGCAAGCTTGTGCTGAAGAAGTAAGAGGACAATTGCCCCACATAAATGGCAAAGGGGGTGATTGTTGGGATATTGCCATTTATGTGGCAGCAGCCCTACTCTAGGAGAGGGTTGCCATTGTCAAGAGCTTGTAGCTGGAGTTACACCAACCATGTGCACCCATCCAAGATGTCAAAGGTTGGCAGCCACCATTGTTGAAGAAGAGCTAGAGTTGGCAGCCACCTTTGTTGAAGAAGAGTTGGAGCTGGTGGCACCATTCTTGCCTATAAATAGGCAGCAAGAGAGCAGAGTAAACTGAGAGAGATTGTGAGTGCAGTAGAGAGACCAAGAGAGAAAGAAGGGCTTCCAAGGGCAGCAGCCCTGCTGCCTTGTGCAACAGTGTGTGTGAGAGCAATCGGAGTAAAGTTTGAGTGAAGTGATCCTCCTCCATCATGTGTGTTGTAACCCTTTCTCTATATCTCTAATAATATGGAACTCTCCCGTGGATGTAGGTGGTTTTGCCGAACCACGTTAAATATTGAGTCTCAGTGTGCTTAGCCTCCAATGGGCAACTATCAGTACATCACCGGTCCGTACATAGGGAGCCGGAATCCCCAACAAAGAATTCCACAAAAATCAAAGAGAGATGCGAAATCTCTATGGATGCACATATAGCAGACTCAAGAAGGTTCAGATGAATGGATTTAATGGTAACTGGTTCGAAATGAAGTTGATAACGCATATACTAAAAAGTGCAACATCTCTTGATCAAGTTGTTATTAGTCCCTTGGCTAATGTTTATCTCGGAGGTGGTGAATGGAGTCATTTTACTCCAGATGAGTACTAGCATGAATCACGACCTGATGTTGTTAGAAAATCACTTCAAAAAAATACTCTTGCTGGTGTTCATCTTGTAGTCTTATGATGCCATTTGTATTTGGTTTTAGTAATTCTTCGTTGTCAATTAACTTGGAACGCAGTGATTTTTATTTTTTTGTTGTTGTCATTAGCTTGTATAAATTAAGGCAAGCTTATTTCCACGTTGGGAGTCTAGTTCTCTCAGCTTTGTGGCCATGTGTAATGTGATTATAACACTCCATTGATCCTTTAACCTTGGAAACATGTTCAGCCAATATATTTGTATTAATATATAAGTTGGTTTTATTTTAATTAGATGATAAAAAAATAAACAATGA
>Ga0325402_1001180_pt1 | contig 20734 bp, 15 predicted proteins | sample PopdelMetagenome_22_FD_207212 | JGI IMG/M metagenome (GOLD analysis project Ga0325402, IMG submission 207212) | Populus deltoides microbial communities from Bellville, Georgia, United States - Xylem-PdKOR-R3 | ecosystem: Host-associated > Plants > Phyllosphere > Stem > Wood/Secondary xylem...
TTATATTATCCTTTTCAATAAATAAATAAAATATTAAGATAATTACACATAACATGATAGACCGGTGTGAAAATTATAAATGAAATTATTGGATTGGTGAAGTGTTAGTGGTTCACTTCCCTGCTATGTGGATGATCTATTATATCAGTGATCTAATTTAGTGTTTAAAAAATTTCAGTATAAGATTTGGCCTATACTTTCTTGTTGTGTTAGCTAAAGTATATGGCTTACAAAGAAAAAGGTTATCTTTAATGTTCGAATTGCGATTTTTAAAGATAGTTTCTTCTTGATTTTATATTTTCTTTTAAATTGACTCAAATTTATAGATAAGTTTTTCATAACTACTAGAATTAATTTATTTATGGGTCTAAAAATATTATAAATTGATCTAACAACATCAAATAGAAACTTTAAACATGACGTATCAACTCTTTCAGTCCTTACACTCTTTTTCTAATCTATATCTGTTGACTTTTTATTTTTCATTATTGCCTTTTGTTTTTAGATTATTCTGTTTTTGTTTTTTTATCTCTTACTTTTGGCTACATTCTACTTAGTTCCTTTAATATATCGAATTCTTAAAAGAGAGAGAGAGAGAGAGAGAGAGAAGATAATTACATAAAACTTACTAACTAGCGATGAAATCCTAAGATGAAATCTAGCAAAAAATGTCTTAGTAATTGAACACATTGATCAGGCACGACACATCTAGTCAGCATCGATTTATTCAAAAAAATCGACTTAGAATTTGGCATCTATGGTAAATTCAAATAGATATTTTTTTTTTCTAATTAAGCTTCTTTATATCAAATAATCAATTTAATTTAAAAACTTAAAATATTAAATAAAATTTCAAAATATAATTTATATTATTCTTTAATATATTTTTTCAAATGAAAAATATTTTAAGCTTAAAATTTATACAACCTCATAATATCTTGTGTTTAATTTTTATTAAATAAATAAAATAATAAGATTTAAATTTATAATCATTTGATTATCAAGATTTTAATTTCATGTAAGAAATTAATACAACCCAAAAATTTAACATATACTATATATAATTGATAATATTCTACATAAATTAAACCATTTGATCGAATCACATGCTGCCAAAACATCCATACATTTTCATCCAATTAATGTGAAGCCGCCAACTTCTACTTTTCCAAGGGACTTGCTTTGGAGTCCGTCATTTAACGCTATTGTTTTGAACATTTTACGCAGACTATCGATCCAAGCATTTAACGCTATTGTTTTGAACATTCTACGCAGACTTCGCTCGCAGACTTCGCTTGCATACTTCCAAATCATCGTCCCCATAATGTTGCAGAACGCCTATAAATACCGTTTGAGCTCTCATTGTTATTTCATCCATCATCTACGAAATTCTTTTGCAAGATAAAAAAGAGAGAAAGTGTGCAAAATGATGTCAAGCAAGATTTCTCTTGCTTTCTTTACTCTTATAACCTTATCCCTAATCCTTCCCTCTCGTGCCCAAGACAACCCACAAGATTACCTTGATGCTCATAATGCAGCTCGTGCAGCTGTAGGTGTTGGTCCACTAACCTGGGACACCACAGTGCAAGCCTATGCACAAAATTATGCTAACCAACGTGCCGGCGATTGCAACCTTATCCATTCAGGTGGACCTTATGGGGAGAACCTTGCATGGAGCAGCGCGGACCTTTCAGGTACAGATGCTGTAAAAATGTGGGTTGATGAGAAGGCTTACTACGACTACAACTCCAACTCATGTGCCGCTGGCCAGCAGTGTGGGCACTATACTCAGGTGGTTTGGCGTAACTCTGCTCGCCTAGGATGTGCTAAAGTGAAGTGTAGCACCGGAGGAACCTTCATTGGGTGCAACTATGATCCACCCGGCAACTATGTTGGGCAAAAACCTTACTAAACCTTTCTGATTATGAAATTAGTGCTTCTATTACCTGGAATATTAGTGATAAATAAGCTGATTTATATTGGCATTTATTAATATATGATAGAAAAATATTTGCTACACTTGATGATATGCTGGCATACAGGAAGTTCACGTGGTATACGTTTGGATGATGTTTATATATATATATATATATATAATTAGCTTCTTATAATTTTAATTATAATCAGAATGATCACAACTTATGTGTTATAGCATCCAATTTCAATTCAAATTATTACGAAGTTGAACTAAAATTGGATGTTTTAGAAAGTGAAAATTAATATATATATATATATATATATATATATATATATATATATATATTTAAATTCTAGTCTACTTATCACACCCGCTAATTCTCAATGAACTTTAAAAATTCAATCAATAAAAAGAACAAATTCTAGACTTTTTTTTTTATCGTAACCCAATTTTTTGACCTTTTTTATTTTAATTATTATTATTATTTTATTTCCTGAAAAATAATAACAAAAAAAAATGATGATGAAAAAAGAAAATAAAAAATAAACAAAATAAACAAACGATGAAATAAATGAAGAATGAATTAAAATTTGGGTTAGGGGTAATATAATTGGAAGTTTTGGGATTTAATTAAACTTTGAATTAATTAGTTTTATTAACCAAATTAAAAGCTTAATTAAAGAATTGATAAGTTTTGGACTTAATTGAATTTGGAATTAGTTTAATTTATGAAATCAGGGGCTTAATTGATGAAAAACTAAAGTTTGGTGCTGATTCGGGTTAAAACTGCAAGAAATTGAAGTCTAAGGACCATTTTGTAAATGGTGCTAAAATCCAGGGGTCCAATTAATGTTTATCCAGGGAGCTTGATTATAAAACTTTCAAAACTTCAAGGACCAAATCAACAATAGCAGTTGAATGGAAAACGAAGTCGTTTCTTAGACAACTGTTCACTATCTTCTTCCTCCGTTTCGACCGTTTGTAGCCAACACTTACGTTTCTTCATTAAAGGCGTTTTAAAGGGTCAGTTACAGGGCATTTAGGAGGCCGGCCGTTACCACCACCGAGGGCAACGGGAAAAAAAACAGAGAGATCACGGGGAAAGAAAAAACAGAGAAAACAAATGGAACAAAAAACACAGAGACGAGAAGGAAAGAAAAACAGAGGAGCAACGCAGAGACAAGGATTGGCCCTGCCATTGTCTTCATTCCTGTAGAAAAAAGAACGACCCAAAAATTATTTTCCACAGAAAGTCGGCATCTGCATCATCTTCTTAGCTCCTTCATCATCCAAGAAGTTGCTGGAAAACGAAAGTAGACGTTGGACACAAAAGGAAGAAATTAATAGACGAGAGTCACCACCAGCGCTGTAACCATCTTCATCGCCTCCCGAAGCAGATACGCCATTTCCTTTCTCCTTTCATTCTCTTAATATTTTATTTATAAACACTGTGCGAAGGTAATTTAATTACCTTCGCACTGTGCAGCAAGCGTGAAGTTACTTCACTCGTGCCTTTGACTTAGCCCAGCCAGGTCACTGGCTTGGGCCAGTGACCGGGCCGGGCTGGCTGGGTCTAGCCCAGCCCCATATGGGCTGAGTTGGACCCAACCCAAGAAATGAAAATAAAAAAAAAATATATGTGCATGTAATAAATAAAAAAATATAAATTTATTGGTTTACTTATTGATGCCAAAGTCAAGAATAAAAATACTGATTTAAATTTATTTTATGTTATTGTATTTCGTTTTATTTTATTTAGCTACATAAATAAAAAGGTAAAAAAAAAATGTGTAGGCGTAGAAAATAAACTTATTTTATTTGTTTATTCACTTATGTTAGAGTTAGGAGTAAAGTAAATGATTTAAATTTATTTTGTTTTTATAGATACATAATATTTATCAACGCCAGAGTTAGAAATATCCGTAGTTGAATATTCACTGACGCTAGAGTGAGGAATATTACAAGTAGGCCATCATAGTACAAACTAACAAACTTTTAGCAATTTAAGACAAAACCAGCAATGTAACTTACCTCAAGTAGGATGCGCTAGGGGTGCTAATACCTTCTCTAGCTACAACCAGTTTCGAACCATAGAATCTCTGTTGACTAGTTAGGGTTCCTAGTGACCATAATACTAAGTGGCGACTACTTAAATAAGACATTTTCCCATCAAAAAAACAAGATGCCGGATATCTGTTCTTTTTTCAATCCAGATTAAAAAATTTTAGGGCCGTCGCGATGTCCGGGTGTGACAACTTTGATGGGAAAATATCTTATTTAAGAAGTCACCATCTAATGTTATATTCACTACGAACACTAATTGATTAATAGAGATTGGTATGAGACTGGTTACATAAAAGAGAAGATATTATCACCCTTTAAGTGTCCTGTCTGAGGCAGACTGCATTGTTAACTTTGTCTTAAATTGTTAAGAGTTTGTTGTTTTATACTATGATGGTTTGCTTGTAAGATTCCAGACTCTAGTATCAGTGAATATTTAGCTGTGAATATTTTTAACTCTGACATTAATAAATATTATGTAGCCTAAAAAAACATATGATATTTTTTTTTAATAAGAAACAATCCTGCCTTTTTACGGAAAAAAAAGGCACTTCTAGAAAATGAACATGATAGTCCAATTAGCTGATTTCATCGACTAATCACTGCCCTCGTGAGATATTATCTTGAAATTAATTAGCTGATGATGACCACAATTACTTCTTTAGTTAGTCCCTTATGGTGTTCATGCAAACTAAATTTTGAGGATATTTTGCCGTGATGGTTTAAAACAAGTTTCCTTGACCCTATATATAATATCAGCATGTCTAACTTTTATCATCAATAAATTTTTTTTTTCATATATGATGGTATCTCAAAAAATTCAAGTAATCTAGAAATAAGATGCTCGGATTGGATAAATGGTTGATCAATCGGTCCTATCAATATCATTCATTTTTTCTAGTCAAGATGGTTGATAGCTTATACTTGGTATTTGACAGTTCAAGGTGGCTTGTGGTTAGTACTTGTAAGAGATTCTCTTTGATGGAGTTGTGAACTATCTGATACTTAAATAAGTATCTTTTTAGAGAGAGAAAATATAATAATACTCTAAAAAGAGATGTTTTGGAAATATATATGCGGTAAAGAATTAAAATTATGAATCTTTGTTTTGAAGGTCTCATAATATATTTATAACCCATGAGTTTTATTATTTTGTGTAGAAGAAGGACTGAAGTGTAATTTCACCTTTAGGATATTTTAAGTTGTATTGTGAGTTGTATTTCATTTATTTTATCTAGCTAAAAGATGGTGATATGGTTGGCCATAAAATACTTTAATACATCTAATAGTCTTGGTAGAGTATAGACTTATTTAATTAAGTCTATTTGCTGAGAAATAATTCATTTATAATTTTATATAAAAATATATAGAATTGATGATGTTAAACTTAATCATCTCTTGGGTTTGGCTAGCGCCAGACTCAACATGGCTAAGCTAGCACCAAACCTATCGCACCCAAGGCCTAGTACATTGCCAAGCCCAATAGTGGCTGGGTCTGGCACTGGCCATACCCAACCCGCTCGGGGCTTGGCAGTTGGCATACTACCAGGCCCAATCGCGGTTGAGTCTGGTTAGTGCTAGATTTACTGTGCTCGAGGCTTCGCACACTACCAAGTCCAATTGTGATTGGACCTAGCTAGCGCTAGCCCTAAAATGTCTTCATTGGAACATGTTTGTGTTATAAAAAATTTATACTTGTAAATTTTTTTTAATCCCATGTTTTTTTATTAAGATATATTGATAAAATCATGAATTCATCACAATATCAAGTGAGAAAACAAAACAAAGCTACATGAAAATTGTCAAGAATTCACTAGCAATTGCTTTTCTCATTGCCTTAGCTGCAATAATCCCCTGCTCAAAACTCTCCACAAGACTACCTCGATGCTCACAGTAATTCTCGTGCACAGGTAGGAGTTGGAAATATGATATGGGACAATAAGGTGGCAGCTTATGCAAGAAACTATATATGTTAATCGGCTTAGGGGTGATTGGAAATTAACTTGTGCATTCTGCAGGTGGATCTTTTGGTGAAAACCTTGCTGGGAGCAGTGCTGCGGTGAAATTATGGGTTGATGGGAAGCCAGAGTATAATTACAACTCCAATTCATGTGTTGGGAAATCGAAAATAATTCATTAGCGATTGCTTTTCTGTCTTTGTCTTGGCTGTCATAATCCCTTTAGCTAGCTCAAGCTCAAAACTACTCTGAACAAGACTTCCTCAATGCTCACAACAACGCTCGAGCACAGGTGGGTGTTGGACCTTTGGGATGGAATTAAAATTAGCAAAATTTGAAAAACCATGAAAGTAAAAAATAAATAAAATCTTGAAACATAAAATATTAAAACATCCCAAAAAATTGAAATAGCCCATAAAATATTAATAAACACAAAGAAAACTAATAAAAAAAATAAAAAATCTATGTTTTGCAAAACTTGTTTTATTGGCATTGACATATTTGCATGACAAGGCTTGACCGACCGACATCGGGTTTTGTTTTTTAGATTTTACAAGTTAGTTTCATTTGTTTTCTAAATTCCTTTAGTTTTTTTTTTTAAACATTTCTTCATTTTATTATTTTTTTGAATATATTTTTCAGTTTTTTTATATTTTTAAAATTAATATTTTTATGATTAAATTGTGGGCATTTTCATCCAAAAAATAATAAAAGTACATATGGGAAAAAATATATAAATATATACATGGGCGGGTAAGAGAGAAAAATTCTAAAAATGGCATATGGGATAATACCCTCAATATACAAGAGTATATGGACAGATTTTTTTAATCTTTTTTTTAAAAAAAAAAAAAAGAAGAAAAACAAGTAGTGTGAAGTTTACCGTCATCTCGTAAATATATTGTGGAGATATACTTATACAGAATATGATCTGTACATATTCAAACAAAAATCCTATAAGCATTTTTTTATATAAAAAAAATAGCATCACAAGCACTGACGACCTCCTACTATATATATTATTTGAACAAATACAAATTTGGTATGAAGTAAGGCATATCGCGATCCTTTTCTGGAGGCTAGGCTGCTGGGAAGTGTTGAAGAAGCATTATGAATTGGTCTTAGCTAACATTTCGTTCCTACCTGAAACCAATTTTGTTAGCTATTCATCTGAGAACGGTCCTCGTACATCTATGGAGTGAGGGAAGCTTTTCTCAATATAAAAAGCTGGTGGTGGTACCTTTACACAAGCATCCATATCCATTTTTATTTTACTACAAAAAATGAAGAGTACTCTTGTAATATTTTTAGTGTTCATCATCTACTTCATCTTTCCTGTTAATGCCTCCCTTCCAAGCATTCTTGGCAACAATTTGATCGAGAAAACCTGCAAACAGACACCCTATTACGATCTTTGTGTAAGATCTTTAATATCAAGTCCTCAGAGCTTCAATACAGATGTTGAAGGCCTCGCCAAGATAATGGTTCACACCATTAATGCTAGGGCAACCCGCACACTACATCGTATTAACAAGCTGCTTCAACATAGACAGGACACAAATATGAAACGAGCCTTGCAATCTTGTGCCAGTCGCTACGATGCCATAATAAAGGAGGATATTCCAGAATCTCTACAAGCTTTGCGTTTGGGTAACTACAAATTTGCGGAAGCAGGCACAGTGGATGCTGCTTTCGAGGCCAGGTTATGTGAAAAAGAATTCAGGAGATGCAAATCGCCCCTGGCTGACATGAATAGGGTTGTACATGACGTCTCCATCGTGGCTGCATCCATTGTTCAGACAATCGTATAAGCGATTGATATCATTTTAATTTTTGTTTAGCCAACTAGGGAATTCGAAATAAATTTTGAGACTTGCAACTGATCATTAATAAGGACATAACTAATTTTGGATGTTGCTTAATTAATTTTTATTAGGTTTGGTTTAGTTCTTTCCTTAATATCTTGGTCTTCTATGCACCTGATAAATTCTTATATTGGAAGTAATGGAAGAAGAGTTTTCGTTTTCTTGTTTTTCCGGGGCTCCTGTTATGCTTTGAAAAACGCGAATAAAATCAAAATAGCTACCATGTTCAATTCTGTGGGGAGTGAAATTCTGAGTTATGCCTTCGTCTAGAAGATGAGATTGTTCTTGGAGTGGACGTGGAGGAGCGTTCTTCTGGGGATTTTTGGTCGCTCAAAATTTCTGTTTTCCGTTCATGAAAAAGCCCATCTCGATTTCTAAGGAAGCATAAAGGCCCAATATCAAAGACAGTACATAACCCATTTCCCAGAGTTGGCCCATAAAGCCTATACTCTAGAGTCCAAGGTGATGTATGGAAACCCAAAACATTAAGTCCACGAGCTAGAATCCACCGACCTAGAATTCAGCTACAATCCATGCAATTTTTTTTGTGGATGATAGTTTTTTTTTATCTGGAAAATAGTAAGAACTTGCAAACATAGTTGTGAGTTGTGACTATATGCAAGCTGGTCGAGATTTTTTTAATTTTTTGTTATAAAAATAAACTTGAATTCTCTATATAAATCCTTTTTCTTGTTGGACCAATGCTTTTATTGGCAATTTTTCCCATGAGAAAATAGAGAGAATCTAACTTATTATAGTATTTTTTTTATTATTATTCAGTCTGATGTTTCCAATAAAATGACGTTCAGCATTTGACGATAATCTTTATGGCTGGTAATATAGTATTTATCATAAATTATCATATCTTATAGTTCAAAATGTTGACATTTATAGCATTATTTTCCCTTTTGATATAATGGCTGAGTTACTCTCGGGTGGCCGGGCACTGTCCTTCTGTTTCTGTCATATTATCAATTTGTCAAACGATGATAAAAAGAACTACGAGTAGCGAACAGTTGTGCCGATAATACAATTTATTTTTTCACTGACAGAAGTACTCTTGCAATATGAAAACAAATTCGTGATGAATATATATCTACTTTGTCAAAACCGCAAGAAAAATCAGAGGAAATGGTTAGAAATTTCTTATTTTACGGCGCCGAGCAGCAAATCAAATAGTATTTTCACGGATGATCTAGCAATATGGTGACGATGGGCATGTTCAAGAGAGATTAGTTATACTTGTTCATATCTGTAACCTTTAAGAAAATCCCAACTTGCAAGTGCAAATTGAACTGCAAGGGGCATAATATATGGAACTAAACGAGGGAGTGAACAAATCAAAGAAGACGAAGCATAAAAATGGTGTTGTTGTTTAATCTAAGGAATGTCTTGGTATACATGTACCAAGTTTATAAGAATTGCTTCGTTTATTTGATTTTATAATACATAGTTGCCATCAAGAATTAACTATTGGTTTCATAAGAGCAATATTGATTCAAAATAAACAACTTGATGTGTTCATAGAACTATTTAGAAATCATGCTATGCTAAAACTCTTAAAATGTAAGAGGTGTATTCCACAAGAAATGCGTTAGAAAGAAGCTTGTTAAATTCTATAGAACTTGCCGTAGATTATCGAATTAGGAAGTGGCGTCGTGTTCTTTGAATCTAAGACCTCGCTGCACGTATCTTAGCAGCGTCCGCCTCCCTTTCAGGCAAGCTTCTGGTAGAACAAATCCATTTGGGTTTGAAGATTGAGGGCTAGCAAAACAAATCAAGTTAAACCCACTTTTAATTTTTCTTAACAAATCAAAATGATGCACCTGTAATTGAATATGATGTGACAGAGCAGGTCATTACCCTGAGACTTTTTTATTCTCTCTTTTTAAAAAATATTCCTCGATATTTTAAATTCTGGGAAGATATATAATTATGCACAATTAGTGCCCTGTGTATTCTATCTTTGTTGAAGGATTTTTTCTTTTCTTTTTTTTACCGTCTGTCTTCGGGCATATTTGTATGGTTAAGGTTTTTTTTTAATTTTTTTTTAATTGAAAATATTTTTTATTTTTAAAATTTTATTTTTAAACTATACAAAAACAGTTTTTTTAAATAAAATTTAATGAAAAATCGTTCATCTCTTGATTTCCTTTCCCCTTGTAATATTGAATCCTTTACATCACGTAGGCTGCCGCTGCCCCTAGTTACTCGATGACCATTATTTTATTATTGTTGACCCCAACTCAAAGGAAAAGAAAAAACGAATCGTGTGGTTGGATCAATCATTATAATGGAAGGCAGTAATTCGCTAAAAATATGTATCAAGTAATAATTAAGCCATGAAGTAATTGGCTGCAAGTATCCGTGTGTTATACTGTTAAGGATTGACTTGATGATTCCGCCCCATTACAGAACATGAAAAAAATCCAAAGAATGGTTTTCATTATTAAACAGTGATACCAGGCTCTAATGAGTTTCGCAAGTAAATAATATATGTAGAAAGATAATTAGATAATATCGATATAGTTCATATAGTTATTGTGATAGATTCTACTTTTATACGAGTAAAGGTAAATAGTTCATCGGAATTTCTCTATAGATTATCCTCCTCTTAGGCTCTTATACAGTTTACATGCCCAGACAGAGCCGATTAGACAAGCAGATCGAGAGATGCCGAAGATAATATGATACTTACTCGCCCTGTTCATCATGAGTTTGAGTTTTGCTAATGGCCTTCAGATATCACGATGTATCTACAAGTAACTGGTAAATAGTTTTAAGTAAGTTCGAGCAATTAAAATCATCTCTTACCATAATATTAGGGGGAGGAAGGGTTAACCTACGAATGACGCAAAGGTCATGCCATGGCAGTCCCAAGTTTTTCAGCAGATACATTCACATAACAACAGTTCATTCAGTTGAGCCTTATTCTAAGTATCAACTCTTGTGATTCTTTGGACCCTTCTCCGGATACTCCTACTAGTTACTTTTCATCGTTTCTCCGCAATCTTATCAAAGACATAAACAAAATACCTCTCTTAGATGTATATAACAGATCAAAGTTATTTCAAACACCCTCCAGTTGAAGGAAAAGAAAGCGTGGCCGATTTGGTTAAACTGCTTCCTTGTTCTTACTATTTTATTTCGTTTGCTTCGTTCTGAAAAAAGTAAGAACATGGTAGTCTCTTTGATCAATGCAGAAGTTACTAGTTTTATCTAAGGATCACCTCTTGGTGACCACGCAAGCTTTATGTCCAAAGGGGGTGTTTTTGTTACTTTAGGTTGCTTAAAACGGTTAAAATGATGCAAGTTTGTAGCTAAAAAATTCCACGTTGCTCCTATAAATTCCCCCATCAACATGCCTTAATGCTCACCAAACATTCAATTAGCTTACTTCAGCATTATAGCAAGAATATAATATGGCTATGAGTAAGATCTTACCTCTTCTTGTCTATCTCGTGAGCTTGGCCCTTGCGCATCCTTCCCACGCCCAAAACTCACAACAAGACTACCTCAACGCTCACAATGCAGCTCGTTCACAGGTGACTGTAGCAAATATTATATGGGACAACACGGTAGCAGCCTATGCTCTAAACTATGCCAATTCCAGGATCAGCGATTGCAACCTTGTGCATTCTAACGGCCCTTATGGTGAGAACCTAGCCAAGGGAAGTGGCTCTTTCACAGGTACTGCAGCAGTGAACTTGTGGGTGGCAGAGAAGCCTTACTATGACTATGCATCCAATTCTTGTGTTGGAGGGCAATGCTTGCACTACACTCAAGTCGTTTGGCGCAATTCAGTTCGTGTAGGGTGTGCCAGGGTCAAATGCACCAATGGCTGGTGGTTTGTTTCTTGTAACTATGATCCCCCGGGCAACTATATTGGGGAACGCCCTTACTAAGGAATCCTCGAGTTGCCTCAAAATGCTACTATTAAGAGAATGTAGCCACAAAGAAAAAAAACAAATCAAATACTTGAACGGTATGAATTAGTAATAGGAAATAATAATGTCTTTGATGAGTGAACACTGATCTCACTCTAGTCACGACTACATCTTTCAATTGCTACACCACATTCTCGCTGTATATTTTGTTTCCTTCCAAGGTACTAGTGCTGTTTTAATTGAATAAACATGAATTATAACCAGTGGTGTTGTATAAACTTGTTTTCTTTATTCTGTAAGAGATTAGGATGGAGTAGACAAAAACAAATGAAATGCCATTAATCAGAGAAAAGAAGGAAAATTAAGCATGCTTGACAATCAGAATTAAATATAAAAATAACAGTTTAAACAGTACTAAACAAGAAAACCCTTTAGATGATACTATAACCTTAAAGAACATTCTAATATCACAGTAAACTCACCTCCATACTGAAGCCAGGCTTTTCTCTGCCAAAATAAGTTTCAAGGCATCTCGACCATTTTCAGCAGCTCTTTTTGACCTATCATTTCCACCTAATGCACCTGAACCATATCATTTCGCAGACTATGAAGTTTTGTGTTTCTCAAAAGCAAGAGTTCCTAACACCATCCCTGCTACCACTTTACTTTCCTCGATATCCCACCAGCTATTGCAGATTCAGCAGCAGCTACACCTTCACAGCTATACACCAGCATCAAATCCTGTAATGAAAATGCATCCAACACTACCTTATAAACCTTTCACAAAATCAAGGCTGCAATAATCTAAAGATTGGTGGGCAGAGAAAGGCTTTTGATTACCATTTCAATGACTGCTTAATCATTTCCAGCGAGCACTTCAATATCATAGTTCTGTGAATGTCCTATTTGAACAAAAAAGAAAACACAACTTACCCCTTCCAATTGTTCTAACATTTGCATTACCTAGAACGATTCTTTTGCATCACATATATGTTATTTCAGCAATGCTTATCTCCCCAAACAAAATGGATCCCCGGAGATCCTTCAGTCTGATAACCAACGCTTGAGTTTTTATCAGAACTCATATCAGTGAAGGGACTAATTTGGATATGGCATGACCAGAACATAGGGCCAGAGGTTCACAAGCTAAAAATGAAGTCGCAGCCTCTCAGAATTTTAAGCTGTGACTCAGCCAGTACATTATATCTCACACAAATAATTGTAACACAGTGACCCTGTAAGGCTATAAGCCCATAACATTAGAAATCAATATTATGAAAGTTCAATAACCCGGCTCACATGATCGTCAATTGTTTCAGATTCTGGACAAGTCGGACAAAAACACTGGCGGAAAGAGCCGTGTTCGGAAGATAACACCATCATAGTCCACTGCCAAACCCCCTGCTTAAATGGAAAATTAGGTATTCTATCTGTGCCACTTACAAAACAATGGCAATCTTTCTCCTGATCACTAAATTCAGTAAAGACTAGATAAAGTAGTATCCTTCAAAAAAATGTCTCTTTACAAACAGAGAAATCAAGGAGATCACCATGATGACATATAAAACAAGCAAGCAATCAGTCAATCACATGAGAAAATAAAAACATCCAATAACTTATCATACGCAAAATATGATCCCATTGCCTATAACTTTCCCGTTATTCATTGCAAACCAGAATTCCACGTATAATTAATGATCATTCATAAGTAAAACACTTCTTTCTACAGAAACAGTGTCCAAAAGAAGTTAAATTGAGAACAGAAATAGAGTATACCGTAGTTTCCATCAGTTGGGGGCTTCTCTGTTTGATGGTGTGACTCTTGCGATTCTCTTTTACATACAATAAAGAAGTGTAGTTTCGGCAAGAAAAATAGAAAAACTGTACACATGGGGAGAAAAACACGAAATCTGAGATAGAGAACAGCATTGGATGAGGTAGTGGAGGACCTCTTGTGTACCAAATGCAAAAGTTCTTTGCTTGAACTGTCCATCCCCCTCTCTTTCTCAGTTAACTCCGTTGCAGTAGGCAGAGTTCAGTGAAAGTAGAGAGGCTCCTCTCTCAAGTCTCTGCCAAAAGCCCAGAAACCAAGAGGGCTTCCTTTTACACAAAGATTAAAAATAGTAACTGCCCATTAAAGTCCATGGCCTTACAAAATTGAAAACCAAGGCCCACATGATTCTCTTATATCAAGGCTTCTTCTCTTTCCTAATTCACTGGTTGAAATTATAAGGGCCTTAAACAAACAGGGCTTTAATATATGATCCAAACCAGAAGTTAGCTTTTTTTAATAATAAAAATAAATAAAGTATAGATATTGTTATATCGGATATAAAATCCAATCCAAACCTGAACTTTATGTTCAGTAATAAAGTATATTATTCGGATTATAAATATAATAAGTAAGATATGAATATAATGAAAACCAATACATTAACAAACAATGTCGTGTAAACTGATTCGTACAAAACTAGTTTAGGCTAAATTAGAATCTATAGAATGCATATGCTTTCATGTATGGCTGACGTGGGATTAAATTATTATAATTGATTTCCACATAATTATTGAAGATTTGAAAACGAAAGCAAATTACACCAAACAAATATTTCTTTAATATATCAGGACCTTTGCGTTGGGTTTGGAATATGTAGTCACTGTAATGCTCGTGTTTTATCAATTTTTAATCGATTAGAAAAAAATCAAAGAGGGCAGATGAAGGTTACTGTGTCATTGTAATGACATTTTGTTAGGTTAAAGCTATCAAGTTGTCTTGTGCTACTCATAACCATTAATGAAGATAGTTTTTTCCGTTGCTAAGTCACTTTAATACCACATTGTTCAGTCATCAAAGTAAGAGCCTTGAGTTTTTCGAACATTTTAGAAGGGTCCAAGGATTCAGATAAGTTTTGGTTCGATTGACTTGTAGCAGCATCAGCACTTCATCTTCTCCGCAGATTATTTCCTTGTCTGCAAGATTAACTCAAAATGTGGGGCCTTCACGGGTGGATTTTGATACACGTTTCAAGCCTTTAAATTCTTTGGTAAAAGCAACATTTCCCAAGCAATCCATGCTTGGTCTGAATTAAGGTTGCATCCAATTCGATCCTTTAGTAAGGTCATTAGGTTGCGTTTCTTGTGAGGTGGAGATACTTTCACCAAGAATTCGAAACCTTCCAAGTTGTTATTTAGGCAATAACATTTAATGATAAGCAAATCATAAGAAGAAAGGCAAATAAATAACTCGATTTCTATCAGTATTTAGGAAGAGAACATTCTTTTGGGAGGTTATTTTGGAATCTCTTGTTATCTTGACAGTAGTCGTAGATCATGTGGTGCAACCTGACCCACTTGAACCACCTTCTTTGTGTAGATGTTAAAGTGCTATATCTTTCCTTGTGCCACCAATTAGTAGAGCTTTCTGCCCTACAAAACCTTGGATTTCCATTCCAAGGACAAGCATCGATCTTATAATTCCTGAAGGAAGCTATGAAGGGACCCTTTGACCAATCAATTTTGTCTTTCCCGCCTCGTGTTGCCCAGCTGTCGCCGTTCCATAGGCTGGCTTTGATGCTCATTGGCTGCCACCTAGGATATGCTACACCTTTGTCTGCATGGTTTCTGTAAAGTCTGATAGGAATCCAATCCACCATGAACCTGAAAGACGAGAAACACCATGGATATAGTCCCTTAAGTTGTCTTTCTTAGACTTGCTAACAATTAGTTAAAATTGGCTTACACAATTTGGTGAAGGTTCCACAAGACCGAATAAGTATGGAAGTTTTTTGTTGGATCAAACCAGAGATAAATCCTCTCTTCACGATCATCATTCCCATCAGCATAAACATTTGTTTGAAGAATATATGGTTGGCCACTCACATTTCCAAGGAATTCAAAATCTATCTCATCACGGTTAGGTTGATCCGATGAGAGCTGCAATATTGTCATTTGCCAATACATTTGAGATATGCAACTGGACATATAAAAAGAAAATTGAATAAATATATGTACGTACTCGATTCAATTTACTTACATAAAATGCCACAACTGTGCCAGCTGAATGACCTGGTACTAATTTTATTTGCATATCAATCTGCCCGAATAAGAACATCTGGTTCGAAGCAAAACCAGATCCTAAAAGAACAGTAGTAATAAGATAAAAGAGCACCAAGACATTTTTCAAGTTAGTTTTTGTAGATTTTGTAACTCATACCAGATTCTTGGTCTAGTTTCAAGCTTCTTGTCCTGCCATCAGCAGTGGTGTATACATGGCTCGGAGACCATGCTACAGAGAAGTCCTTGTTGAAATCTCCGGTTGAAATAACAGAGGAAAATGATACTTGAAAAGTATTTGTGATGAGAAGTCCAATGAAGACTACGAATTTGAAAGTAATAGACATTGTTTTGGCGAAGATGACAAGGAGAGGAAATGTAGTGAAACAGGGAAATGCTTGATATGCTATATATAGGTATTGCATTTGCATGAGAAGGAAATGAATAGGAAGCAATAAGGTTGTTGTTTAAGAAAGAATATCTTTAGAGAGAAGCAAAGGAATTTATATTGTTAGCATCTTATTGGATATAACTTGCAGAGTTAGTTAGATATGTTTTAGAATGTTATAAACAGATCGATTAAAGCTCAACAAATGACTTAAGATTTCCAGTTTATTACATGGGTAATCATTCATTTTCAGGTCCAATGAACTACCTTGTCGGTCCTTACATATGACTTCATGAATGCCTCATGACAGTATATATCAAGAACGGTCCGTCCATTAGGAGTTCCAGCATTTGAGTAAAAGAGGTGTCTCGACAATGTTATAACCAGATAATTATGTCATGTATAATGTATGCTTATTTTCCACAAATCAGGTGTGGAAGCGCAGAGATGGTGATAGACTCGGAGTTTTTTCATGATAAAGGATACCTAGCTTTGGGCATACCTCAGGCTTTCTCAATTAAGAGCCTTTTTCGGGTAGGTTAGCGGAATGCTTCGGAAAGTGAGAAACTAGCTAGACTGGAGCTGCTTTCTTTTCTTTAGGGCTATTATTTTAGGATAGCTTGGTGTTCAAACCTTCCCTTCTAACTCGTTGAAGGACTCTTTTTTATTCTCTCTCTCCAACCTTAGGGCTATATATGTAACTATCGAGTTGATTTCATGCTTTCAATTCAGGCATCCCTTTAAACATTGCATAACTGAACCTTTTTTTCATAATTTTAACGATTTTTTTGTAGAAAAATTACGTTTTGCGCAGAAAAAGGCATCGTGTAGTTTACTCAGATAAATAATGTTTAAAAACAGTAGTCTTGTATAGTTGGCAAATTAACCGTGCTACAGGCAGAATAAATAAGTTGCGTCTCTTTCTAGTTTCTAATACACAGTATAATCATTGTGATTATTACAATCTGTTAAGATAATGGCATGGAGTATCTTCAACACAAAGCCTAACTAAAGTAAAGTAAAGAACATTCATGCATGTCATCATTGTCTTTACACCGCCGACATTGAATTCAGCAGTTAAAATTCTGGGCTGGCTACTTCTGATCTTCATGCAAAGAGAACATTTTGTAATAATAAACGGCATGCTTTATCAATCAGCTGACTGTGGCTTTAAACCAACTTCAAATCATTCCATGCGCACTGATTAAATTTTATTTACTGGAAAATTAGTATCCTACAAGTACATGGGTAGAGAGACTACCTAACAGTAACAAAAGTTGTTTGCTTTAGCCAATGTGCATCATGAAAGACTGATGCAAAAGTCCAAGAATGCTGCAATACAAATCTCTCCTCCAAATTAGGGATAAGGAAACATGACTGGTCATGTTCTATATTTCACCATTAATTTTAACACTTTCTTTTCCATGATTCCCAATGACCTGCTTAGGAAAGGAAAGTAGTTTTCCAAATTGGATCTGACCCGCTGCTACTATAACAAAATTTTCAAGGCACACGACTAGCAGGAAAATCTTGATTTTTTTATCCATATTAGCCAAGCAAATTGTTCCCATCGTTGAAATAAGCTAGATTCTGAGTTTCTATCTTTCCAAGAATGCCTGGGATAGGTCGTCATCAGGTATTTTCTCTTTGCCTTGTAGCTGTAAACTGAGTTTTTCCTTCGGATATTAAATGGCTGTGTTAGAATGGGACAAGATCTAGAACTGTACTTTTAAGTCTCTCTGGTAAATATAATGGCAACTAGCAGGGAAATATTTCTTGCGAAATTATAAGTTCTTTATATTACAGGGAAAGATTTCCACTCGTGTAACCATTTTAAGCGCATTGACCAAGCTCTACACCTTTGTAGTTTGTGATGGCTTTATGAGAAAATGAATCCAGATACCGATGCTATGTGTTTTGTTGTTGATGCCCTGAAGCTTTATACTAAAACTGAATACTTTCTATGAACACCCATTCTTATTATATGATGATAAGAGGAATTCCGGAAGTGAAGTCATTCTTATTTAGGCTATGAACTACAATGAATGCCCGCTTTTTACAAATTTTGTTCTGTTATTTAAACTTCTTCATGAGAAGAATTATCAAATCTGAAATTAATATCATATATACTAACATAATGCAGCCATAACAAAACAAGAAAATCAAATCCAGAAAAGAATAAAAAATACCCTGGCATTCAATTTCTTGCTTGTTCGCTGATCATCACTGGTCTGCTTGGTATAATTTTGGCTACAGGCAGATTAAAAGATTCCCAGATACGTCAGAGATGTGAAATGTCAGAACGAGGCAGGACTGTGCATCAACGAAGTGGCTTAAATTATCAAGAGGAGAAAAATCATTTCTATTAATCTGCTGGGACTAAAAGCGGCTTATTTCTCCTGACCAAGATCGGGCCTGAACCCTAATGTGAGTACCACCCACCATCCACCTTTTTTTGTTACCTGAATTGTTTTCACATAGTTAATCTCTTTTAAGAAACTCCCCTGCTTTATAGCAAGTCAAGATTTCCTATATCCCACCAATCAAAGACCGTGGATGGACGCCAGCAATAACACGAAAGGAAACGAAGAGAAAAACAAGTAAAATCCAGGAAAAGAAAATTACCAGATGAGTCCAATTCAATAGAAGCAATGTACATGAAACAAGCAACATAGGAAAAGGCTTGTACAAGCACAAACATGCATGTATCAAACAAAACCGTTTAATCTTAAAAATTCTAAACCTAAAAGGTAGGGTAAGAAGGATCGTGGACAGACTAGAGAGCACATGTAAAACACCAGCTGCTCATGAGGCCATAAAAAACAAGTCATAATCAAATCCAATCTGAAGAATCTTGTGGATCTTTGTCACATACAATCCAAGCAATGGTCATGGTTATGAAGCATTGATCATCCAACACTATCTCTCACTGTCCCGCCAGAACTGCTTTGTCCATTGCTTTCTAACCTTTTCTTCACTTCCACGATCAGAATCTTGTGGTCTTTATCAAACTCAACCGGCCTATCTCGTGGAGCGGCCTCTCGGAAGTTCCGGTGAAGGATTTGTCGGGTTTCAACCGATTAGTTTTCGAGATACTTTTTTCACTGCTCAGCATCAACATCGTAATTTCTTAGGCCAGTATAGAGTTGGAAACTGGTTTCGTGATGTAAATAGGCTATTTTCATATACATTAAACAAAAGAAGGTCCTGCAGCATCATGTTGATTGGATCCAAGCCTAGCTTGCAAATTGAATGCAATACCTCTGATTTGCTAAAGTAATTCTCTTTCCTTCTCTTTTTCTAACCCCACCATCTCTTTCATTTTCTCTTCACCATCGACAACAACTACACGTGTTTGTTTAATATCTTGCTGCTTTACGGACTTTCTTTGCATGCTTAATTAGGTTCCCATTCGTATTCAAATCAAATTCAAACCCCACCATTTTTTTAATTTTTGATGTTTTAGACGACAAAATATCTATGACTGAAATCATTCAACAAGAACCGTTTAAGAAAGAATGTCGATTTCTGTCTTCTTAAAAGGTTTTATTAGAATAAGAAAGAAATGATCTTGATAGATACAGAAAGGAGTTGTCTAGATGTTATTTCGTTTCAATACGAGAAGAGATGCTGAGCAGGAAAAGTGACATCAGGTCACTGAAATTATTCTCAACAATTTGACTCAAGTAAGTTCCAGGACTTGCAATTGACATACTGTTCATGTAATTCCTTGATATTTATCTTTTGCCCTTCATGCGGAAGAATGATCTTCTTGTTGTATTTGAGCTCTGTTTCTTGGCATACTACAAGTGTCGAAGTTGCCGAATGCCTGAAAACCGGACTTTTAAAATGGTTTCAAACATACTGTAATTAAACTATAAAGGATTGAATTTTATTTCACATGTTATTTGGTTTCCAAAAAACTGTAATTAAACTGATAAAAAAAAAACTATATTGGCCTAGTCCAACTAAAATAAATCGCTTGATTCATCTTTCTCTTGTATGATCCTAAATTAAACTAATACAATATAATTTCCTTTTTAAATAATAGTAATTATTATAATAATAATAAAATAATCCAACATGAATTGCATAAAATTCTTTTAAAAAAAATCATTGTGAAAAAACGAGTTGGAACATAAATGCCAATACAATTTAGCGGACGGAGTTTTTTGTACCCGAACTGAAACATATTTGTCGCAGCTTGTGGAGAAGGACTGAAGGAGGCGGAGTTTCCTATCCGTGAAGCACAAGGTCTCGTTACTTTTGTTGCTATCAATTTAAAGTGTGTTTTCGTTCCTATAGTTTTACTAATATTTCACTTCGAATCCTATATTTTTAAAAATTTCAATATCAGCCTCGATTTTCCTATCTAATTATGGCCTCCTACTAGTGTGTGTATATATATATATATATAGGAAAGGTCAAATAGAACACATACAAAGACAACGAGCAGAGGAGTTAAAATATTAATTACTATAAACCCATTCCTACCTGCGATTACTCTATAAAAGTCTATGAAAATCTATAAAGAAATTATAAAAGTAATAATAAAGGGGGCCTCTCTATAAATTCTCATTAGGGGCAAAATAGAAAGAGACCATATT
>Ga0325402_1001181_pt1 | contig 20716 bp, 12 predicted proteins | sample PopdelMetagenome_22_FD_207212 | JGI IMG/M metagenome (GOLD analysis project Ga0325402, IMG submission 207212) | Populus deltoides microbial communities from Bellville, Georgia, United States - Xylem-PdKOR-R3 | ecosystem: Host-associated > Plants > Phyllosphere > Stem > Wood/Secondary xylem...
TTGAGGAGATTCAAAAATGCAAAAGGTTGAAATTTGACAGTATATTTTTGACTAATGAGAGCCCTGTTGACAAGAAAAATTTAATTTGAGAAAGAAAAGTCCAAAATCAGATGTTTATGGACCCAATTAAATCTTATTTAAGGTTTAATTGAATTTATGAAGTGTTTGATTGCAAGAAAAATTGATTTTTAAATCAATTTTAGCTTTTATTGGATGAAATTAAAGTTTTGGGGTCTAATTATAATTTTAAAGAGTTAATTTGGTCAAATCAAGGGTTTAATTGCATAATTATTGAAGTTTAATGGCCAATTAGGGACTTAATTGAAATAATCCGAAACCAAGGATCAAACCGAAAAAGACGCTAGAATCAAAAGATCCAATTATAATTTATCTGGGGATTTGATTACAAGATTGTAAAAACATCCAAGGACCAAATCAGAAATATCTTTTAAAATTGCAAAACGGTGCCATTTCACTGAACACTGATCACTGCTTTCTTCATCAGCAACGATTTTATGTAGCTGGCTGTTCACTGCCTTATTCATCAGTAACGGTTCCATGCAACTGGCTGTGAGACATTACAACAGCAGCAACAACGCCAGTTCATTTTAATTATAGGGCATATGTCACGGCTGTCATCCCTCTACAAACGTTATCAAGCTGGCCGTTACCAGCACAAGGTCTCTGGCCTATAAAATCAGGAGAAACAGAGGGGCAAGAGGAGGAGAAAAAATGAGAGGGAAAATAGAGAGAATATAGTGAAGAGAGGAAAGAAAACCGAGAGAGGGAGACAAACGAAATACAAAGGAAAAAAAAGGCAAAAAGAAAAAGAAGAGAGCAGAACAGGAGAGAGGAGAGGATAGGGAGGAGAGAATGAAGAAGACGACATAGAGAGAAAAAAACAAGAAACAGAGGAGACGGGGAAAGAGTTTGATCTGAGGGAGATGGAAAGGAACAAAAAAAAACAAGAACACAGAGGAGAAGGGAATAACAGTAACCTCAATCTCTTCAGTCTCTCTCTCTCTCTCTCTCTCTCTGTCTCTCTCTCTCTTCGCTGTTTGGAGCAGCGCCACCGTCAGCCTCTCAGCATCTTCCTTCCCCCACTGCAACACCCGTGAAGAAGAAGAAGAAGCCTGCACCTCTGCACAGACAGGAAGAACAGCAGCAAACACTTCCCGCCACCGCTGAGAAGAACCACCGTCTGCAGCCACCAGCGCCACCATCAACAACAACACAACCACCATTAGAAACAGAAGAAGAAAAGGAGAAACAGGAGACAAAAGCGGGTAGAAGAAGGAACATAGAAAAAACAGAATCATCGTCCAACAGCATAGAACCGGTCTGTATTTTTATACTGCAAAGATACAAATCCGGTATTAAAATACGGTCAAAGAAAATTTTGTTTTCATGCATACGACTAAGTATCTCAAAAATTAAAAAAAAAATCATCATATTGTATTTTCATACAACAAATAAAATTTCAAAAATATGTATTAGCATGCATTTTGACTTTAATAACCAGTTTATTAAAGTCGTGAGAACTAGGCCAATATTTCAAACATTCCAAAAAAAATATTTTTTGTTTTCTTTTAATATCTAGGGTTACAACCTTATACGTAAGACGTATTCCGGATATTAAATTCTTTTGTTGATGTTAGAATGGTTAGGTTTTTTCCAATAAGATAAGGATTTCCTTACCGAGGAGAACTTTTCTTAAACCACAGACGGACTAACAACTAGAAAACACGACAAGATTTTAGATTTTATCAGACAATAAAACAATACAGCCTATCTTAGGTAGGACGTATTTGGTGCTAATATCTTCCATTTACGCAACCAGTTCCCGTATCCGATCTCTGAGACCAGTTAGGGTTTCTAGTGACCAAAATACTAGATGGCGACTCTCATTTCATTTTCTACAGATAAAAGACAAGAATTCCTTGTCTCTCCATATTTGCCAGATAAATAGATAAGATATGATTTTGAGCGTTGATGTTTTCGCCGCAACGCCGCACACGTGTGACACCTACAATACTTTTAATTTAGGGGATCATCTAGGATCAAACATATAGCCTTAAAACTTAGTAATGGTTGAATCCAAATGTTTTGGGTTTGACATATTTACTAGACCACGCTATCTTGAACTTGTCTGACTGTCAAACCCAAGTATTTTAGGTATGACCTGTTTGTCAAACCCATGCTATCGTGGGTTTGGTTGATTGACAAACCTAAGTTTTATGAGTTTAGCATGTGTGCGAGACCCACGCTACTTTGGAATTGATTGACTGCTAGACCTAAGTTCTTTGGATCTAATATATTTGCTAGATCCATGCTATTTTGGACTTGATTAATTATCAAATCCAAGTTTTTTTAGTTTAACATGTTTGACAAATACATTTTATTTTTAAATTGTTTTCTATTCATAAAGATATATAGCAAAAAAAAAAAAATACTCACTATCATATATATATATATATATATATATATATGCAATTTCAAGCACAATTAAGATCTTCACTACCTAATCCATACAGTGGAAGATTATATATATTAGTTTACAGCAAAGTTGTCAATTCTGTTCTGTTTCGTCTGAAATGACCGGAACATTTCATACAAATTCAAAAAACAGAACAAAACGGAACAATTTTCATCTCATTTCAAATCTCGGTCAATTCCGGATTTTTCAGCTAAATTTCGGTCAGAATGTTCCGGTTTCATTCCACATATTCCATTCTGGTCTTGAAAAACCATTGAATTAAATTGAACCTGGTTCAATTTAACAATTAAATCACTCAAATATAAAAAGCTCTTTTTCATTACTATTTTCAATAACAATAATATTAAAAATAATATTAAAAATTATTAGTACTATTTTTATTTATATTAAAACAGAATTCACAACCTGGACTTAAAGCATGTTGATGTTGTGAGAGAAAGTGGTAAAGTAGTTCAACGTGGGGACTGTACCTTGTCTATATCCTGCCATTGTTCTTGGTAGGTTGGGAAATTTAATGCAAGGCATGAGAAGACAAATAAACAGAAGACCGATGCTAATTTAGTCAATGCTCTACATAGCTTGATGTGATCATGTGTCACACTTAAATTCAAATTAGTGGCCAAGAGAATCCATATGTATCTCCATGGCTCGAAAATACAGCTTGTAATGTTGACAGCCTTTGACTTTGAAATTGAAATTGAGTTTCCATTGATGAAGTGTGAAAAACAAACAATAATCCCTTCTTTCAAGGTTAAAATTATCATCAAATCTGTTTATTCTTCAATTCAAGAGGTGGATGGAACATGTAGTTAGTAGCTTCGGGAATACGTTCTGAATTATGGAAGAGAAAATAATTAAATTATGTTTTAATTAAATGGATATCATAGGAAAAATTATTTTAAGGTTTTAATATTTAAATTTAAAAAATAAATCAAATCTCTTTCAATTTAAAAAATAAACCAAATTCTATCTGAATATTTAAATAGAGTTTGATGTATTTTTTAAAATTTGAATATACAAAATTTAAAATAGTTTTTAGGTTTGTTCACTAAATTATGTTATTTTTTAAAAATAAGTTTTAAACTACGTTTATTCTCTCTTTTTTTTTAACCGCGCTACTTTGAAAAAAAACTCAATTTTTTTGTTTTAAAATAATTAGAACTTCAGGGATGAATTTGAAGCTTTAAAAAATATCTAATCCCTTTTTTTGCTAACATCAAGAATTGATTTGCACAGTCAAGGAAAAATTCATGTTTTTTTTTTAATTTTTTTTATCCCTTTACCTTTATCTTTTAGACATCACACAGTGGCTAAACACTGATTTTTTTGGGGTGGCAATGGATGCGGCTTGCCTTCCACTTCTTAGTGGTATAATATGTGTTAACAACGATGTGATGATTAGGCTATAATGATCTTTTTTTCTTCTCCTTCTATTTTCTCTTTTATTGAGATTCACGCTCATCTACCAAAATTGTAAGGTGTCATATTATTATGTTTTTGTATTAAATTTGGTCATCGTTCTTTACACTGTTATTTATTTTGTTTTGAGTCATTTTTAAAAATGATTTTGTTTTTCAATTTAATCCCTTAGAATTTGAAGTCATTTAATTTTTATATTAGATGCGACTCTTATTTTTTTTATTACTATTTTTTAAATTAATTTTTTTTCAATTTAATCTTTCAACATGTGGTAGAAGTTTATTTGTATGTCAAATTTAGTCATCATTCTTTTGATTGCTATTTGTTTTTTTGTTTCTTTTTTTAATTGAATCTTTTTTTCCCTTCAATTCCTCCCCTTAATGTTTGATAGATTAGGAATTTGGCTTCATGAATGTTTTTTTTCAGGTTTGTCTTTTATAGGGTTAGTCTCGGGCTCATGACTCGGGTTACGATTTTCGAAGATTAGTCCGAGTTGATTTTGATATTTTTTGAGGTCATTTTTTCACATTGGTTTGTTTTCAATGTCGGGATGGTTTGAGATTGAGCTTTATGATTTTTTTTTCACTTTCCTTTATGTGGAGTTATCTCGATATCATGTCCTAGACTACAATCTAGGTAAGTTAACACGAGTTGCCATAAGTCTTTTTTTTGTTGATTTTTTTTAAATAATATATTTTTAGTTTTGTCCTTTAACATTGGGTCGTTTGAGAATTGAACTTCGTAGTTTTATTCAATTTTTTTTCCTACAAAGTTACCATGGTCTCACGAACAAGTTATGAATATGGCAAGCTGATTCGGGTGGACTCAGGTCTGGTTTTTTTGTACTTTTCTTAATTTGGTTTTCTTTTTAAATTTTTGTCCTGTAACATTTGTTGTGCTACGAATTGAGCTTAAAATTTTATTTTATTTTATTTTATGAGATTATTAAGTTCTCATTTAATTTTTGCTTTGTTATCAAATAAGATCACAGAGAACTTTTAAAAATATAATAAGGATATATTTTCGTGGTATCGACAACCGTTTATTTTTTGAGTTGATCATTGTCATTTTTTTGTTTAGTTAAGTTTATTTACTATCATTGTCTTTTTTGTTTAATCATATTATCAAATTAACCGAGCTTATTGAATTCAATCAAGTCAATGACCTGAGTCTCAAACTTTTATTTCTTATTTAAAAACACTAACATCACCTAAACATTCTATTGTATGTTGGGAAAATTTTGATTTAGCCCGCGACATAATGCAGGCCACCAATTTAGTTTAGGACTGAAAATAAAAAAGCTTCTCTTGAGTTTGCCTCTCTAAAATCAAATCAAATTTTGCATCATATGACAAGGTAGTAAAGATTAAGAACCCAATAGATTTGGATAATATACTAAATCTTCGGCACATGTTGTGAGTAAGATCAAATGTTTTTTTATATACATTAAAAAAATATCTAGGTGTTTTTATCGTGTCTTTTTAGTAGAATGTTTTTTTTTAAAAAAAAACAAACCATATGGGTTGATATAATATGACCTGGTGAACTTGACGGATCAAAAAATAACCAAAACGACCAGTACAAATGTAGATTTTCTTCTAAAAAAATTTAAGATGTCTTCTTTTTTTTTAAAAAAAATATAAAATAAAATATTAAGACGGTAATATATTAGATCGATTTGGGTCAACTTGGGTTAACTTACCAAATATACGACCCGAGTCATGAGACCGTGACGCATAGAAAATAAATTAAAATAAATTGTGAAGCTTAATTTCTAATCAACTCAATGTTGAAGGATGAAATTGAAAAAAAAAACAATTAAAAGAATGACAAAAAAATGATCCAAATCGATCGGGTTAACTTGCTAAACCTATGATATGGGATATAAGATCGGGATAACCTCATAGAAAACAAATAAAAACAAATTATGAAGTCTAATTTCTAGTCAACTTAATGCTGAAGAATGAGTTTGAAAAAAAAACTATGAAGCAAAATTATTTGGGAGTCTTTAGGATCCTTTTAGATAGATCTAGAGTTGTTTATGGATTTATTAACTAAAGATTTGATCTTCGTCAGCTTTGAATAATTTCTTAAAGGTTGAGTTGTCGCAAACTACAAGCCGTCCAATGGTCTGGTCTCCAACGGTAATCTACACGAACCACCTGTGAGAAATCTCTTAAATTCCTTAATGTATTTAAATAATTTTTCTGTCTAACAGATAACCACTCCTCTTATACCTACAAAATAACAAGCTTAGCTTCATATTTATAGGGAATCTTAAAAACCCTATAAATGGCAAAATATCTATTTTCCCTTCAAATAATATTCATATATTATTTAAGGATAATTTTAGAAATTTAATCAATCAAGTCTTTATTTGATTTTTCTAGATCTAGAAATATAATCCCTATATTAATTATATTCTTATCCTTAATTTCTAAAATATATTTTAATCAAGTCACACTTAATTAAATCATTCTAGTTTAATTTTTGACTAATGGTTCTTAATGTATGTGACCCATTAGATTCCTAATATGCTGACCCAAATATAAATTATAATTCTAATTAAATAAATTAAACAATTTAATTTATTATCAACTCAACAATTGATTAATTTATATTTGAAGATCATCGTTAAGCAACGTGTCATGATCCCCATAATATTAGAAAAGTCATTAGTGGTTTGACTTAACCTTTCAGTGACTGGTTTCTCAATGTAATTAATATTCTTTCATGAATAATGTTCTGATTTAACATTAAAGCATGAAGTATATCTTTTATGTTAAATTATATTTGTTCTCATATAATAGTCATTGAATAAGATTTGAAATTCTTTTCAAATCTCATTCCATATTGACCAAGGATTTATCAGTCAATACTATTTGAGAATAGATGAAACATTTTTTCTAGCACCTTCATGTAGTTCATGCTACACTTAATATCTGCCCTTTCATTACCTCGATTAAGATAACATGTAACATGATCAAAATATAACATTTTCTATATAAGATGACTTAATGATCTCAAGTTTAAAAATCACTTACACAAACATCACATGATCCTTTCTATAAACATAGACGATCTCTCCATATGAAATTCTCATGTGAGTCAGTTCAGTGTATATGTCTTATGACAAACACCTACATATTAGTTCCATGTATCCTTTATACCTTAGTTTATAAGAGCAACTGCTTTCTTTCATAAAAAAAAGAACATAATATGTACCAGTCTCTACAACTCTAATGAATGTCTAATTTTTAAGAGAGCATCGACCAGGTATATTTAAGAAACAATACTTTGATGCAATACAAATCCTATAATTATAACAACTTTATAATTTTTTTTGCAAAATATTTTTGTTACATGGACTTTATCTTTACTTTAAATTTATTAATCTAATATTATATAAATATTAAATATAAATTAAACTTTTATCAATAATATATATATATTGATTGATGAATATAATAATACCATATCTAACAAACCAATTACCTACTAATATCAAACTAACATTTTTTTCTCTATTTTGTACGTAACTTAAGATTTACACGCTAAGCACAGATATGTATGCCTCCGCTGCAGTTATTAAGCATGCAAGAAACCTCGATCCGGTGCCCGACACGCATGCACCCCTGGATCTAGGAAAAATGGAACTGAAAGTCTGTTTTGTTTCCCTGCAAACACAAGGAACCACCACGTACGAAGAAAAACATCATTATTTATTTATTTATTTATTTATTTATTAATTCTTATGCATTAAATTTAATACGGAATATAGAAGATGTATCTTCCAAATCTATGTGAAAAAAAAAACAACTTAGTATTGAATTAACGTGCAAATTCATATTTTCTTGCCATGGAATCCATCCATACAACTATACAAGCGTAAAGAGTAAGGCAGTGCCTTGACAATTTAGCGAGCATGACATCCCGGAAATGTCAAGGATTTACGAATTAATTCAAACAGGTCTGTCTGGTCCATAACCTAACTGCCACTGGCTGCCGCCACGTTAACACCGCCTGTTTTTCCTTGAAACAGAGGACGGCATTCGTGTGAGAAATGATAACCATCACTTTCTGTTCAAAAGAAGAAAGAAAAAGCTTTCTTTCTCCATTTTCTCAGCCGTTTGAGATTATCACGACCGCTATTATATGTACAGGTTGAGTCGTTCCTTTAATCCAATTGTTGAAGGGACATAGAAAAAATATAGTATAGTTTTTCAACGACATCAAGTATAGTATATATGGAAAGTAATTTAATGTTTTTAAAGAATATTAGTTTTAAAATTCAGAAAGTTAAAAGGCACCTCGTAACTTTCAAAAATATTTTTTAAAAAATTTTAAATTTTTATAATTATTTCAAATTAATTTATATTTTAGTATTTTGAAATCATTTTAATATATTAATGTTAAAAATAATCAATATCTTATATATAACATTATATAGTTTGATGCATTTTCCCGGCTCCAAAATTAAGACGCTCTTGCAGCCAATAAACCCAAAAGATTCCAGCTAGCAATCTCTAGACACAGATCACCCACCATTTATGCAGCTTGAAAGAAACCGACTATTTATTTATTTACTAAATAGCTAGAACATGTCATTTTAAAGAAACTGCGAGGATCGATGCAAAGAAAACAAAACTGTCAATTATGTCATTGCTGAGAGAAGACGTGGAATATGACATTAATGGAGTCTACTTTGGAGCCCAGAAGGGGCTGCAAAGTGGTAGGCCAGGCTTTGAATCCTCCTCCGCTTTCCCTTTCCACCACCCTATTTTCCTGCCGGAAAGAGACATTAATGGAATTGAAAAGCAGCTCGAATTCAAGTCATGCACGGCGGCTATATCCATAATTGCTTATCACTAAAAGTCACACAACCTACGTCCCATAAACATTAAAAAATGGTCAATACATACACGACATATATCCATGAATAAGCACAAGTAAATATCTTCTGCAAAGCTTGCTTATCATGTTTAGAAAAACAAAAGCCAGGCCGGCCGCCTATCCAGCAAGTTGCCTCTCTTCAAATTACATGTCTCTTTTATCATTCACTTTCATGCATGGATAAGCATGGATGGACCCTCTTGATTTGATGAATCAAATGGAATCGCTGTGCCCGCAGTCTTTCCACGGCTGTGATTACAGCTGAGTATACATGTCACCTATGGCCATCAATCATGAATAATCACTTAATTAATCCTCCATCTTTATTAGTTTAATTAAAGATGATGTTTGTGCTGAGGTTAATTTAGTTACTGGCTAGACCTCATTATCTACCTACAGGGAAGAGGATTAGATATATGTCCTTGTCGAGCTCATATTATTCATGTGGGACAATGATGATAACATTGATAGGGAAGCCTATGACTTCTTGGACCTTACAGGCAGCTTTCTGCTTGACGGCCATTTTCCCCCTACCTTTTTTCTTGTCCTTTTGAAGCTTTTTGGTGCAGCAAGAAAGCAGACAGGCTCTATCTGTCAATAGGATCCCTTGTCTTTCTCAAAATTCACATGTTTTGAGTGGTAGCCTAGAGACTCATTTTATTTTTTCTATGAAAATATTTTTTTCTTCTTAATTCTTCTTTTCCATATATATATATATATATATAACTAATGGGCAATTAACATATCCAAAACATACAACCTTTCATGGAAAAATTATTAATGTGGAAAAAATTATTATTTAAATATTAATGAATAATGGATTACAAAATTAAATTTTACTTAGAAATTAAAAGGTATATTCTCCCGTTTGGCATATTTAACTCTTAATATGTTTTAATTTAATATTAATACATCCTCAAGAAAATCTACATGAATACAATATCCATGTACCCAAAAAAAAAAGAGAGTTTAAATTGCATAAATGATGGCAATAAATTATTTTAAGCATAAAACTTTTTTTTTTATAGTGAAAATTATATGTTGTACGTATCTTTATGGATGAACATTCAAATGTTCATTCATGGTCACAAATAAAATCCAAATAGATATTGTCATTCTCTAAACTTTATGAATACAACTAAACAAGAAAAAACAAATATGAAATTAATGGAGTCTTTTAAATTGACAAAATATGCTACAAACATAAAAGATATCTTAATCAAATAAAACTACATAATAGAATTGAGTCTCATATGCTCAACAAGTCTTTTGTAAGAAATAGGTGGTTAACATTCTATCAATGGATAAGTGAACATCCATTTATGATGATGTGTTCAACAACCATTTTTTTCTTTCACACGTTCTCGAATAGCTAGATGCTTAATGTCAATGTGTTTACTGCAATTTCCACTTTGGCCAAAAACATTGCAAATTATCACAATAAATCCTCAGTGACTTGAAAATTATGTCAACAAAATAAAAATCAATCTTATAATTTGTGATGTCACTTCAAAATATAATACAAACTCTATTTTAGTGGTATAAATAGCAACCAAAGATTGGTTTTCACTTCTCTAAGAAATAGACCCTCCAACTAATAAAAAGACATATCCTGATGTCTATTTTCTCTAGTCAAAGAAGCCAGTGAAGTCAGAATTTGAATATCCAATTGCTTACAGATGATCTGATCATCTATATTTAAACTTGTAGTCTTTGTTCTCTTGAATGTATCACATGACTTTCTATGTAGCCCTTTAATGGTCTAAACTTGGGTTACTTTAATATTTGTCTAACATATCAATTGCATATGCAATGTCAGGTCTTATAAAAACTTGAGCATACATTAAACTTCCAACTTTGAAAGCTTATTAAATGTTCTTCATTTGCTCCATCTCCAAATTATTTCTTAAAAGCTTAATACAAGGCTCGAGTTGATGATGAGAGAGAAGCATAAAAGAGAACTGAGTTAGATATGAGGGAATACCAGAATAGAGCAAATCCCTTGAGAGACTGGGTCTCTATAATCCAGTATGAGTTGGAGTTCTGGGAAGAAGAGGTAGAGAATGAAAGAGCAATTTAAGGAGTGGTAGAACCATGTCGGCAATTTCAATGCACAACTAAATACAAAGATAGTTGAGCTCGATATAGAGATGAAATAAATTTAAAAGGCTGGAAACTAGATCTAATAGTTAAAGAAGACAATTCAGATGTTAGATAGGAATAACGAATCATTAGCCACAAACAATAGTACATTAGTTCAAGATAATACTTTGTTCAATATACATTTGCATTCATAAGCACTCATACATTCATTTTTAAATGACATGAATACATTCCAGGTTGAAATATAGGTCCCCAAAGAGCTCTAATCCATAAAATCTATAACACATCACCCCAACAAAGAAATTTGAAAGATGAAGAGCGCGCTTATGGTGATAGTCATTTCCAAGAAGAATTGGTCTGAAGGTTAGTATGGCTTACATCGCTAGCTTACTCGAGTAAGAGCTTAGAAATGCCTCTGGTGAAGGCCTTTCCAATCAGTTCGTCATTTTTGTTCAAACTTAAGCAACAACTCAGCCCAAAAAAAGGATGAGCGAACAGGGTCAGGAACCCTAATATATAAAGCAATATTTGTGCAAATGACAGTATCGGCACCAACCTCTACAGTTGTAGATGTATTTGTCAATGAATCTCACGAGACAAAATCATCTGAAGATATTGATCAGGATAAGATGGTAGCATTAGAAGCCAAAATAAGGGTTATTGAGGGAGGAGATTTGTATGATTTAGTATAAGCCACATAAATGTGTCTAGTCCTAAACACGGTTGTACTAAAGAAGTTTCACATTCCCGAGTTCATCAAATACACTGGAACACAATGCTTTACTACCCGTCTCAAATCCTATTATAACTAAATAAAAGAAGTAGTATACGATGAAAAACTAATAATACATTTCTTTCAAGATAATTCGAGTGGGGTAGCGCTGAGCTAGTATATGAGACTAGACAGCACAAAGATTCAAAGATGGAAAGATCTGATTGACGCTCTCATTAAACAATATAAGTTCAACATGAATATTTCTCTTAATAGAACCAGCGTGTCCCATCTAGAGAAGGGGATAAAGAAAACATAAAAGAGTATGCTAAAAAATAGAGAGATCTGACTGCACAAGTACATCCTTCGCTTTTAGATAAATAAAAAATGGTTACCTTATTCGCAAATACGTTCAAGACGTTGTACTACAAGTACATGACGGGTAGTTCGACATAATAATTCACTAACACTGTAGCAATCACCGAGCGTATAAAGAAAAAGGAGCGGCAGAATTGTAAGACCCAAACTTTTGGCCCAAACCTAAGCCCAAGTCAGCCCAAACCCAACCTAAGTTAACCTAGGTATTTAAGGAAAAGTTGCAAGAGAATTACTATTCTCTCTTCTAAGTCTTGTGGCCGCCGTGACCTTCTCTTCATCAAACCAAGGATTTCAGTTTTTGATCTTGAGTTTTAGGTTTAAGAAAAGTGGAAGTAGCAAGTAAGTGATTCTCTCTCATGTTACTTTTAATTATGATTTTTTTATGGAAGGAAAGAGAGAGAGAGAGAGAGAGAGAGAGAGAGAGAGAGAGAGAGTGTAACAACCTGGCTTTTCAAGCCCAGAACAACAAATTTTTTTTTTATACTTGACACCCATCGTTCCGGTAATTAGCAAATCCGATCCCTCACATCATCAAAATACGATCCATACAATCAACATTTCATTTACAAATGAATCTCACATAAACACGTAATATTATAGTTGCATGATTAGTAGTTCATGTTAAAATATACATACATAGACATGAGTTTGCATTCCTGTCACATTAATAGTCATTACGAATTTAAACGAAAGGATCTAATACAAGTTATACATTTAGTACATTGATTCCTACAAAATACATTGTGATTTAGAATGCATCTACATGATTCCTTGCAAAAGTACGTTCCCGTGTATTAGGTTTCCTAGGCATTTCATTGGTGTGACGTCCCTGCTGCAGTACAAAACATTTAAGAGAATGCAATTGCTTAATAGTAATAATAATAATAATAATGATATTAAACGGTCTGGTAGTTATATGAAGCATTAACATTTATAGTTTCTTCATGTTCTTGGTATAAATAACATGTAGTACATATATCAGCACCATTTCTTGCACTCAACCATGATCTTAAACCTGACTATCCTTTTAAGGCATCATTTGCTAAGGTTAACCATTCACTCACCCCGGTCATCCATTTTGGATGCCATTAGTCAAAACTAATCAATCGTTCGTCCCGGTCATCCATTCGGATGCCATTAGCCAAAGCTAATCACTCTTTCATCCCGGCCATCCGTTCGGATGCCATTAGCTGAAGCTAATCATCTATTTGTTCCGGTCATCCATTTGGATGTCATTAGCCGAAGCTAATCAATCATTTGTCCCGGTCATCCACTCGGATGCCATTAGCTGAAGCTAATCATTCATTTGTTCCCGGCATCCATTTGGATGCCATTAGCCGAAGCTAATCATTCATTCATCCCAGCCATCCGTTCGTATGCCATTAGCCGAAGCTAATCATTCATTTGTCCTGGTCATCCATTTGGATGCCATTAGCCAAAGTTAATCAACCATTTGTCGATGTTTAAGCATCCAACAATCTAATATCTGTTCTAACACAATATGGTAACATTCATGACAAGGTATTTTATTATTCAACATATGTAAAAGGACGGTGCAAGTCGCCTACCTGCTCCACCTGTGGGTTGTTCTTTGTCTTGACGATGGTCCAATCCCGACCGCACCACCTAAGACATCAATGGTCAGAAATCAGTACATTTGTATTTTTTTGAATCACATTTGTCATCACATTTATTTCAAGAGTTCATATGTTCACATTCAAGTGTTCCACATTTTACACCATCATACCATGAAATTTTTACTAGCCTTTAAGTCGTTTTTGCCTAGGAGGCTTATTGTAGAATCGGCAGCGAGAACTGGTTCGCTGCAGGCTGCCCAATTCGGCAGCGAGAACTGTTTCGCTGCAGGCTGCCAATTCGGCAGCGAATCACAATTTCGTTGCAGCTAACTCAACTTCGGCAGTGATTTGCTGCAGACAACTCCACTTTGGCAGCGAATCGCAAGTTCGCTGCAGAACGCTACTCGGCAGCGAATTGTAAATTCGCTGCAGACGATATAGTTTCGGCAGTGAATCACAATTTCGTTGCACAACACACAATTCAGCAGCGAATGCTAATTCGCTGCAGCCGACACAGTTTCGGAAGCGAATCATAAATTCGCTGCACAACACACAATTCGGCAGCGAATGCTAATTCGCTGCAGCCGACATAGTTTCGGCAGTGAATCACAAATTCGCTGCGGACAACTCAGTTTTGGCAGCGAATGCTAATTCGCTGCAGCCGACACAGTTTCGGCAGCGAATCACAAATTCGCTGCACAACACATAATGCGGCAGCGAATCACAAATTCGCTGCAGACAACTCAATTTCGACAGTGAATGCTAATTCGCTGCAGCCGACACAGTTTCGGCAGCGAATCACATATTCGCTGCACAACTCAGTTTCTGCAGTGAATGCTAATTCGCTGTAGCTGACACAGTTTCGGTAGCGAATCACAAATTCGCTGCACAACACACAATTCGACAGCGAATGCGAATTCGCTGCAGACGACACAATTTCAGCAACGAATCACAAATTTGTTGCAGACCACTCAGTGCCGACACAGTTTCAACAGTGAATCACAAATTCACTGCGGACAACTCAGTTTTGGCAGCGAATGCTAATTCGCTGCAGCCGACACAGTTTCGGCAGCGAATCACAAATTCGCTGCACAACACACACTTCGGCAGCGAATGCTAATTCGCTGCAGACGACACAGTTTCGGCAGCGAATCACAAATTCGCTGCACAACACACAATTCGGCAGCGAATCACAAATTCGCTGCAGACAACTCAGTTTCGCCAGCGAATGCTAATTCACTGCAGCCGACACAGTTTCGGCAGCGAATCACAAATTCACTGCACAACACACACTTTGGCAGCGAATGCTAATTTGCTGCAGCCGACACAGTTTCGGCAGCGAATCACAAATTCGCTGCACAACACACAATTCGGCAGTGAATCATAAATTCGCCGCAGACAACTCAGTTTCGGCAGTGAATGCTAATTCACTGCAGCCGACACAGTTTCGGCAACGAATCAAAAATTCGTTGCAGAACACACAATTCGGCAGCGAATCACAAATTCGCTGCAGACAACTCAGTTTCGGGAGCAAATGCTAATTCCCTGTAGCCGACACAGTTTCGGCAGCGAATCACAAATTCGCTGCACAACACACAATTCGGCAGCGAATGCTAATTCGTTGTAGCCGACACAATTTCGGCAGCGAATCACAAATTTGCCATGGACACACACCACTCATGCTGTAACAACCCCAGCATATACACTGTCACTAAGTTCCAGCAGAACACACAGATTGAAATCATCAATTTCAGCACATAATTCTTTAACAAAATCGCAACAGAACACACACATTGAAAATCATCAATTACAACATACAATCTTTCAAAAAATTCCAGCAGAACACACCCATTAAACCCATCAATTTCAGCACATAATTCTTTAACAAAATCGCAGCAGAACACACATTGAAAATCATCAATTACAACATATAATCTTTCAATAAATTCCAGCAGAACACACACATTGAACCCATCAATTTTAGCACATAATTCTTTAACAAAATCGCAGCAGAACACACATTAAAAATCATCAATTACAACATATAATCTTTCAATAAATTCCAACAGAACACACACATTGAACCCATCAATTTCAACACATAATCCTTCACAATTAGCTTAGGTCTTAGGTCAATTTTGTTATGGTTTTCTTCTTCATTTCCGTTTCTGGTCTCAAGGAGAAGAGGAAGGTAGTTTCATGACCCATACCTAACTAAGTTTGAGGAAAGTTTGACACTATTCTTTCTCTTCTCCTGCTGGTTCTCCTCCTTTTTCTTCTTCTCACGTTTTCCAGCCCTCCTTTTCCTTTCCCTCTAGGCAGCTGTCCAAATCTTCTCTCAAGGTCTCATCTTTCCCTCACACGTTCACAAAGCACTCTCTACTAGTTTGGTTTAGGTTCTGATGTGAAAGAGGAAGGGAAGAACGACATGCAGCTGCTGTTTTGGGAAGAAGATGGGTCATCCTCTCTCTCTCCTCCTTGTATTTATACTCCCTATCAAATGAGGTGGGTTGTTTGGGGGTTGGTTTAGATGTGTCCTTATCCTTGTTTTGGTCTATCTAAAAATGGTTTCACCCCTCCCTCCAACTCCTTAAGTTAATTATTATTATTATTATTTTAAAATAAAAACTGCGTCGCTGCCGATCAAGAAATCGGCAGCGAAAACTGCGTCATTAATTCTATATATATATATATTCTTTTAGGTGTTCACTTTCTCCCCTCCTTAATATGAATTTCGTCCTCGAAATTTAAGAAGTTTCATACTCCATACCTGGTAGTTCAAATAAATTGGGGTACTTTTTCCTCATCTCTGCCTCCCTCTCCCAAGTTTCCTCTTCTATTTGAGCATTTCGCCATAAGATTCTGACAATGGGGATCTTTTTGCTCCGTAGCTCCTTCACTTCCCGATCTAGTATCCTTATGGGTCTCAATTCCAGTGTTAAGTCTTCCTTGACTTCTACTGAACTTGGGGTAGAATTCAGGCGGGATCCACGTCAGCCTTCTTTAACAAGGAGACATGGAACACATCATGGACCAACTTCGCGCCATATAACTTCCGGTCCCCAATTTCCTCCCAACATAAAGGAGTCCTGCATCTCCTACCATACAAGGCTTCATATGGGCCCATCCCTATTGTGGCTTGGTGACTATTGTTACATGTGAATTCCACCAATGCCATGTGCTCCTCCCAGTTTCCTCCAAATTCTAGCACACATGCCCGTAATAAGTCTTCCAAGACTTGGATGACTCTTTCTGATTGGCCATCTGTTTGAGGGTGAAATGCAGTGCTCATGTCCAATCTTGTCCCCAAGGCATGTTGTATGCTCGGCCAAAGTCGAGAGGTGAACCTGGGATCTTGATCTGATACAATGGACACCTGAATCCCATGGAGTCGTACCACCTCATTTATATAGATCTTGGCAAGCTTGTCCACCGAGTCGGTCATCTTTATAGGCAAGAATAGTGTGGATTTTGTCAACCGATCTACGATGACCCATATCGCGTCATTTCCTTTCCTCCCTTTGGGAAACCCTGACGCGAAATCCATGGTGATCATCTCCCACTTCCATTCTGGAATTTGTAATGGTAGTAATGGTCCCGCATGCCTTTGATGCTCAACCTTGACTTGTTGACATATCCCACACCTAGACACATACTCAGCTATTTCCCTTTTCATATTAGGCCACCAATAGAGGTGTTTCAGGTCTTGATACATCTTAGTGCTGCTACGATGAATGGAGAACTTGGACTCATGTGCTTCTTGTAGAACCATTCGTTTGACTGTTTCATTACTAGGCACATACAACCGTTGTCCCATCATCAAGGATCCATCATCCGCTACCCGGAATTTTATTTCTACCCCGGCCTCCACATTCTTCCCAATCTTGGATCCCTCCTCATCACGACATTGGGCATGTAGTATCTTTTCCCGATACGTTGGTCGCACCAATAGTTGGGCTACTAACCCTCCTCATGCATTAATTCCCAACTCTGCACCCATCTCTTTCAATTCCACCAATTGCCGCTCCTTTCCCACTGTTAACCTTCCTAGGGTGGCTTTATTTTTACGATTGAGGGCATCTGCCACTGATGCAACCATATTATTCAATAGTTTCACCCACATTTAACTAGTTTTTTTGCCTATGTTTTATATATAAAATGCCTTTATATTCTTTGTTTTATGTTTTGAAGGCACTTTTGGATGAAAGATGCAAAAAGGAGTAAATTGGAGATAATTGGCAGATTTGACCTTTAGTCGATGTTTTGTGCAGAGCGTGAGCTCTAGAGGTTGAAATGAAGTGATTCCAGTGGCATTAAAAAGCTAACATCCATACCTTTCTGGACATCTAAGGCAAGAAAATAAAATAAGGAAGAGCATGGAAATCACAGCCTTCAAATTCAAATCTCGCAATCTGCCAATGTTGACCTTTGGCTATTCCAACTTGAATATCTGGAGCTACAGAAGTCCAATTGATGCAAACTAAATTTTGTTGGATTCATGACTCAAATTTATTAAAAACTCCAAATTTCAGCCAAAACCAATGTCATATGAGGGAGATTTATTTTACCTTTTCTTTTCATTTTATATGATGAATATGTTTGTTTTCCTATGCTTATTTTTCCTATGATTGTTTATTTTAATTGCTAGAGCGGACTCTAAGTTATTAATATAGACAATCTATTGCTAAGTTTGATATCAAAACCGGAGTTGTGGTATATGAACTTGTGAAGCAACTGAGTTTAATAATTGTAGCGGATCTACATTATTAATCTTAGGGAGAACATTCAATCAAATCAAACATAGACTGCGGACAGTTATGTTTTCTTGATTAATCAACTTATCTAGTTCTTAAGGCTGCCATTGAATTAAATTACTAGTGTGGACACTGTGGTTGTTTGATGGTTAGGGCTAGTTATACGGTGGATCCGTTAACTAACCAATGTTAAGAAGAGATAAATATTCAGAATATAAATTGATGTTTCGTTTCCATGATCAGTTTTGATTTCTATAGGTGGATGTGTGCTTGTGACCAAGGTTTGTTCTCTTGATAATTTTCTGATTTTATTAAATTTCGTTTGATAGTTTTCTGTTTTTATTAAATTTTGTTTGATAGTTTTCTGTTTTCTTTTGCTTTAGCCTAAATAACGTCCAAACCCCCCCCAAATCGCATATTATCTAGCATAAAAATTTGACTTGAATCTTTCTCGTGGGATCGACCCCTTGCTTGCTCTATACTATCTTGTGTGTTGTGTTTGAAGCTAGGGTAATTAATTTGTGCGACCGCGACATCGCAATAAATTTTAGCGCCGTTGCCGGGGAAGTAATTTTAGTTGATTCTTGTGCTATTATTTTTTATTTGTTGTGATTGTTATTTCTTTTTCTTAAAAAAAAACAGAATTTTTGCTTGCTGCGGTACTATTCACTTGCGGTAGTGGTATTGTTCAAAACAGAATTTTTGGTGGAATTAGGTTTTGACCTTTTGTTTCCTTAAGTGAAACGACGTTCTGAACATGACTAGTGGTTATCCATTAGCCCCACCCTATCGAGGCCAAATTCCATTGTTTTCTAGGGTTTTTAGGTAGTTTTTTGTTTTCTACTGTAGGATTTTCGTACAATTTGTATTTTTTTTGATCTCTTGTGTGGTTGGTTTCTTTTGAGTTTTCTTGATGATTTATGCCAGTGACCCGTTTTACTAATCAAAGTCAAGTGCAGTTGGATCTCGAAATAGAAAAAACTTTACGCAGGTTACGAAAGGAAGCTCGCCTTAACGCCATGGCTATTGCACGACAACAAACACTCAAGGAGCTTGCTGCTCCTAATGTGGAAAATCAGCCATTGTGCATAAATATCGACAATAATGTAAACTTTGAGCTCAAATCTGGTTTTATACATTTGCTACCAACTTTCAATGGTCTTGCAGGAGAAGATCCTTATACTCATCTCAAGGAATTCCATATGGTTTACGTTGGCATGAAACCAAATGTAGTTGATGAAGAATAGGTTAAGTTAAAAGTTTTTCCTTTCTCTTTAAAAGGGGTAGCAAAGGCATGGTTTTTCTCTATTCTCCCAGGTTCCATTGGAACTTGGAATGCCATGAAGAAGATTTTCCTTGAAAAGTATTTCCCAGCATCTCGAGTTGCCAACATAAAGAAAGAAATATGTGGGATTCGACAATCTCACGGAGAGACACTTTCCGAGTATTGGGAAAGATTTGAGCAACTGTGCATTTAATGCCCTCATCATCAAATACCCGATCAGCTGCTCATTCAATATTTCTATGAAGGATTGATGCCTCCTGACCGTAGTATCATTGATGCTGCAAGTGGAGGGGCATTGGTAGATAAGACACCCGAGGCTGCACGCCAATTAATCTCAAACATGGCAACCAACTCGAAACAATTTGGCACACGTGGAGACTTCGTAAACAAATGAGTAAATGAGGTAAGTATTTCTAACCTTGAAAATAAAGTTAATGATCTTACTTCTCTTGTGCGTTCTTTGGCTTGTGGAAATGTACAACAGGTGAAAGTTTGTAGCATATGTTCCTTACAAGAACATACCTCAGATATGTGCCCAACAATGCAAGAAGATTACATTGAACAGGTTCATACAGTTGATGGAGGATTCAACGGACAGTCCCAGCGTAAATATGATCCCTTTTCCAACACGTATAATCCCGGATGGAGAGATCACCTAAACTTATGTTATGGGAACCCACCTCAACAAGGCAATCAAGGCTGACAGTTCCATCCCCATGGATTTCAGCCCAAACAGAATTATCAAGCAAGACAACCCCCTCCATTCACAAACTCCAATGTTATGGGGTCGTCATCCAGTGATGATCTTCGTGAGATGATGAAAAATTTGGCTTCTAACACTGTGACCTTGCAACAAAATGTCATCTCTTTTCAACAGGAAACAAGGACAAGTATTCACAACTTGGAGAAGCAAATGGGGCAAGTAGCTTCAAGTGTGGGGAAATTGGAAGCACAAATGAATGGAAAATTGTCCTCCCAAACATTGAATCCAATAGAGAATGTTAGTGTAATCATGCTACGAAGTGGGAAAGAACTTGAAGAGAAAAGGTCAAAACAAATTGAAATGGAGGAAGAAGAAGAGATAGAAACCGAACTGAG
>Ga0325402_1001183_pt1 | contig 20711 bp, 11 predicted proteins | sample PopdelMetagenome_22_FD_207212 | JGI IMG/M metagenome (GOLD analysis project Ga0325402, IMG submission 207212) | Populus deltoides microbial communities from Bellville, Georgia, United States - Xylem-PdKOR-R3 | ecosystem: Host-associated > Plants > Phyllosphere > Stem > Wood/Secondary xylem...
GTTTTTGCTGAAAATCTACGTGAGAAGAGAACAAGGCAGACAAAACATGGTGAAGTGTGGAAGTTGAACAATCATCTTATTCCACCATGAAATTCATTTTTTCTGCAGTTCATCCTTTTACAGTGTTACATCCATATTCTCTACTTACAATCTCATGAAGTTTCAAGGTGACAAGGCAGCTCTTCTCTCCCGTCTTCTTGTTTTTAACTAAAACTCAAAACTCCACGTGTATTTCTTATACTGTATGGAAAAAGCATACAAAACCTTGAAAATAAAATAAATAAGCAGAAATATTTCCGCTTATTCAAATTAAACGTATTAATAATTACACAAGGCAATTTATTCACCTAATTGTGATCCCTTCACTGACCCTCAGCATCTTGCTTCCCAACATGAATGACAGAACCAGCACAAATGTAATAATACATTAGGGGAACTTCTTCCAGTGGGATGCCAAGGTTATGGTGAATCCAAGGTCATTCTATGTATTGGAATATTGTCTCAAATTAATCTCCATGATTTCGTTCTTCACATCTTGCACTGTACATGTCTCCTTTACCTTGACCACTCTAAATTGATCATGCATGATACTCGACCATAATTTGGAATTCGGGATCTCCAGGTAAGGGAGTAACATCAACATGAATTTGATACCAGAAGCTTCATTTGCTCTATCATCGGTTAAAATGGCATCAAGGTAACTGAGACTCAGCCTGTTGATTGAAGGGAAACTTGTCTTGGCACTGATTGCTAACTTCAAGTGTTGAGAATTTGTCCATTCCCAAGTCAAGCACAACCTTACCTCCAGTCCTCTGACATTGCAGAAGGACTATATTGAGATTATAATATCAATTCCTGATAGTTTATATATATATATATATATATATATATATATATATATATAAACACTATCATGCTGAAATACATTTTCTCCATGCAGGCAATCAATGATATTCTCGTTACTGATTGAGTCACGTACTATACACATTAGTTTTGAAGATAGGCCTTTTTGGATTGTTAGGTTTCTTACGATATCTTCAAATCTGAATGAGATCAGATATTGCACTTATACATGAAATTGGACTTGATCAGATCGCCACAAAAGCCCATGAAAAAGAAGCTGTCAACAAGCTCGTAAAAGTTCTCTGATTCAGCATTGCTACTTAATGAATACAACAAAGACTAATAACCTGACCAGGGATTTATTTGAAGGCGAATGGACTCCGATTTTCTAGTCTTAAATGAACAGTTGGTCAAAGTTTCATGCACTACAGGAAACATCAAGCCTGGTCTCATTCAGATTTCGAATTTACTAGTCTCAAATTAACAAACAGAACAATCTCTCTTGTCATATCTTCAACTTACACATTTGTCCGTCTACTCCTTGTGCGTGCAAGTTCTCTTCGTTCATGTTCTGTCTAGAAACAACAATAGAACAAGAGTCTGTGGGAGCCCTATCGACAGACGACCCTTTCATGCCTCGTTAAAGATCGATGGGGAATTGCTGTATCAACTAAAACCACAAACATCGCAACCATCATAGCCCCATGCTTATACTTCTACACTCTCCAAGATGCAAAAGCAGAGCATTTAGCAATCAAGGTTACTGTCCCTCCTCCTCCTTCATCCCTTGCTACTTGTCAAGTCCACCAAAGCTACTTTAAGATGCCACAGCAAACAAAGAAGAGAAGGGATGGTCCATAATTGATTGCATCCTTCTCATTTGAAACAGCAAAGTCCGGATCAAAGCTTAGAATCAACTTCAGAAGAAGAAGAAGAAGAAGAAGAAGTAGAAATCTCCAGTTTCAATAACGCAGATTATGAACACTAGGCAAAATTGACAAAAGCCTTAGCAACATTCAAGAGCAGGAACAGCAGCACTGCTCTGGCTCTCTGAAACTTGGGGGCAACATGCCAAATACACTTTACCACCCTCAAAATCTTTGTCCCACCACTCCTCAGTGCATAATCCATCTGTCCTTTGTTTCTCCAGATTCTCCGAAACTTGGTAAAAAAAGTTTGATCATGTGCTTGATTTGAAGAGGAATATTGGTGAACCTTCAAGCGGCCCGTGCTGGTAACGTTTCTCCGGTGACTGGATTGTTTCTGTTCTAGATGGAATTGTCACTGCTAGGGTTTAGGAGCTGGAAACAGGAGAGATTTGGCAACTGAAATTGGAGGGAAAAGACGTTATTAAGAAACTAAATCGGAAAAGAGAGAAATGCGGTGAGCGTGGATCAAACACGCGACCTTCAGATCTTCAGTCTGACGCTCTCCCAACTGAGCTATCCCCGCCTATTTATTGCTGCTTTTCTGTTAAGAATTATGAAACAATAAACTTATTCTATAATACATACATTTTGCGAGGACATCTGAGCCTCCTTGCTTTCCCCCGCTCTCATTTTCATTCATTAGAGACTGTTCACTCTGCATTTTAATTACCCGGCCCTGTAGCAAGCTAGCGTAAATAGCTCACACATGCTTGCAAGTAAAACCCAGTCAGGGTACTGGTTTGTACCTGTAACTAGGCTGGGTCATTAGGTCTAATATTTAGTCAAACAAGCCTTCCATTGGAAATAAAAATTCTTTCTGAGCCCAGATAGATTTATTCTTTTATGTGTTTTCAAGGTAAAAAAACCTAAATATAACACCTCTCATTATATAAAAAATTTCAATATAAAAATCAATTGTTTTAGGTGTTGAAATCCTCCCAACGATTATTTTTTCTTTTAGACTAAAATCCAATGACTTCCTCTTTCTTTTTTAATTAGAAAAGGATGGAAAAAAAAAAATAAAGTTAGGTACCATAATATATTATCCTAAATTTCAAAGAACTGATTATCTAATACTTAAAAAATATGTAAAATGAATATTTCAGCGAAACTTTTAAACCACCCTCATGTTTTTCGAGACTTTTACTCTAGTCTCTTAGCTTTCAATTCATCCTCCCTTCTAAATATAATATGCAATTGGGGGCTAATTTGAGTTTAAAAAAGTTAAATTTTACAAAATAAAAGTTCAAGAACCAAAGTAAAAATTATAAAAAAATATACTATTCCAAATCACACTGAATTATAAGAGAATGCATAGTGTTCTTTGCTATAGTAAAAGGCTTATGCTAATAATGTAATGTAATTGTAATTGTAACTATAACTATAATAGATATACAATATTAAAAAAAAAAATCTCGATTTAAAATAAGCAACGGCTGATCTAGGTCATGTGCGTGATCATGGACCCTTAATTTTTTATTTTTTTAAAGTTAATGGAGCGAGTGAGATATAATCTGACGGTTCATTATTTTGATCCATCACCAATAAGATTTTTTTTTTTTTTTTTTCGTTGGTGGAAATGCGCAGGGCGAAGTTTTTATTTTCCCATCAATCTTTAGTTTAGGCAACAAACTATGAAGAATGAATGCTGGACCATTGACGGACAATATTGAAGATTGAAGATTGAAGCGTTTTCTATACCTGTCATCTTAATCTTCGTTAAGGCAAAAAATATTTAAAAATTTATCCATACATGTCGTTGTTCTCAAGAAGATTGAAGCGTTTTCTGATAATATTAAAAACTATTTTATGATTAATTATATATTACCTAACATGCAAAAAACAATTTAAAGGACACGCACAAAAAAAAAACACTTTGGTCAATATTGATGGCCGGTCATTATTAGTGAACCATACGTGTCAAATTTGGCAACCTGAACAGTTTGTATTCTTTCTTCCCTTCCAGCCTCCAGGTACCCTGAAAATCCTCCCATCGTTGCCGTTTCACCCATTCCCATCGGAAACTTCCATCTTTCTCATACTCCAGTTTAATTCGGCATTTTTTATTCACCAACCAGTCCAATGGATTTGTTCTCACTCATCAATCTGTTGATGCTTCTCCTCTCCAGAAAGGATAACGATGTTTTCTTGGGTTTTAGCCACCACGACATTGGCAAGAACTTTGGCGATCATCTCTACAACGAACTCAATTCTGCTGGGATTCGCACTCTTAGAGATGATGGTGGAATCTACGCAGGACAAAAGTCTGATATCAAGAAAGCGATACGGGAATCCAGGATATCGGTTGTTGTGTTCTCTAAAGGCTATGCTTCTTCAACAAAGTGCCTGGACCAGCTTGTGCACATCATGGATTCCAGGAATAAAACTGGGCTCCTTGTGCTTCCCGTTTTTTACAACGTTGATCCGTCGGAGGTCAGTGAACAGAAAGGGTTGTTTGAAGAAGCATTTGCTAAACACGAAAAAATCTTCCATAAGGAAATGGCTAGAGTGGAAAGTTGGAGGGCCGCTCTTAAAGAAGCTGCAGGCCTGGCAGGAATGGTGCTGCAGCAAGACAGGTATACAAGTAATTGAATAATTGTTTTACCTATTCAGATCTTTGCGTTCCAGTTTTTTTCTGGATAATTTAACCTAGCTATAATCTAGAAAGGAAACACGAATCTTATCGATGTAAAATGGGTCAGTCTTAGCCTTTCAATACCAGATTTGATTTGTTCTTGGTTCCAAAGGTTGCGCAGCACTTTCTTGTTGTGTTTATTGATTGTCAAGGAGTAACCCCTAGGACTGATAATGAACGCTACCAAAAAAAGCAACCTTTTTTTTTTTTTCTTCACGTGCCAATCTAATCCTTTTGCTTTGATTATTTTTAATTCAACTTTATAAATAATGGTATTTCGTAATAGCAATGAAAAAGTAATATTTTTCATGGGGCAAGCATACAAAACAAAGCAAATCCTAAAACAAAAATTTTTTAACCAACACAACGTGCAAAATGATGAAATTCAAAGAAAAATAATAATATAAAAAAGGGAAAATTATGAAATTAAAAAAAAATTGTCTGTTTAATAAATAATATAGAAAATTGAACACGGGAGTGATAAACAGTTTTAGTATCGACACTGTTCAATCACTTCTTTAAAGTTTAGAGGTCCCAGTTTCACATGTCGACAGACTACGGCCAAACATATCAAACTTGGGCCGAGCACATGAACGAAGAAACTTCCTAAACAGATTAAAAAACAAAACCCAACCTTTGGCCTTTCTTCTTTCCTCTTTCTTCCAACAAAGAATCAAGTGAGATCTGCATCTCTTTCAACACAAAAATCTTTGTTTCTTTCGACATATTTCTCTTCGTCAAACCGATGGCTTTCAACCCAGTGACCCAAATCTTGATTCTTCTCTCGTTGATGCCTACTACTTACGATGTGTTCTTGAGTTTCCGAGGCGAAGACACTCGCAGGAACTTCACCGACCACCTGTACAAAGCGTTATCTAGAGAAGGGATTCCCACTTTCAGAGACGACGATGGCATACGGAGAGGAGAGAACATTGAGTCAGAAATCAATAAAGCAATTCAAGAAACAAAACTATCCATTATTGTGTTTTCTAAAGACTACGCTTCTTCGAGATGGTGTCTTGCCGAGCTAGAGATGATCATGGAACGTAGAAAAACTGATGGGCACATAGTGTTTCCAGTTTTCTACGATGTTGATCCATCTGAGGTGGGGACCCAAACAGGGAGGTATGGTGAAGAGTTTGCTAAGCATGAGATACGTTTCAAGGACCAGATGGAGAGGGTGGAGGGGTGGAGGCAGGCTCTTAAAGAAGTTGCATACATGGAAGGAATGGTCTTAGAAGACCGGTACTAACTTCTTTTTTCCGTAAAATTTTTTTACATCGATAGCTTATATTTTTGAATCAGCTAAGCATTTAGGAATACTTAATTTGACTTTGATCATTCCATACTCGAACATCACGTACGGTTGAGCCACATAGCTAGGGGGTTGTTTTTTCTTGCTAGTTAACATGTGAGAAGGCATTCACTTACCTGGAACCGTGATTGCCAACTATCCTAGGGGAAAAGAGGTTGACGAGAATGAAAGAAATCTTACAATTTAATAGAGAAATGAAGAAATTGAAGGGATGCTCTTGGACATTTCAAAGATTAGTTTTGAAAGTAAATTAAATTCCAGAGTCTTTGCAAGGAAATCCAAACTTAGATTGCTCAGGATTTTTAATTCTGGTGTTAAAAATAACTGTAAAGTTCACCTTCCTCATGGCTGGCGTCAAGTTCCTTTCACAGGAGATGAGATACTGCATTGGGATGAATAATTGTTTTTGGTTCTTTATGATAACTACAAGACGCTATCATTTAGACAGGAAACAAGAATCTTATCGATTTAAAATATGCCAGCCTTAGCAATTGTGAGACCCTTTCCATGCCAGATTTTCTCAAACGCTAGAAATTAACCTTGAGAGATTGAATCTTCAATTTTGTTGTACAAGTTTAATATGGTCAAGGTTACTTCACCGATTCAATATCGGGACAATTGATTTGGATCCAAGAAACTGCACATGCCTTTTCTCTCTTCCGAGTAGATTTTGTTAGAGATTTCCTATCTCTTAACCTTTCTAGTTGTTCAAATGTCAATAAACAGCATGCAGTTGGTACCAACATATTGATCAAAACGATGCCTTAACTTCAATTGCCATGGTGCTAGACTGCTAGTAATCTTAGTTAACTGTCTGTTTTATGTCCAGAACCTGTGGCTGTGTTTGGTATGACGTATAGGGAAAGGAATGTTTTGATAACCCTTTTCTTTTCGTGAAGTAAAAACATTGAAGCCATTCTAGAAATGCCAAAAAATAAACGAAAGAAACCTAACTCTGCCTTGATTTCATTACTGAAGCTTTAATCACTAGCGTTTCTGTGTCTTCTTCAAAGAAAGAAAAAAAAGGTGTTCTGCACAAGTGCACTGGTCGATGTAGAACTCGCTCTCCTAAGCCATTTGAAGTAGCGATGAGCCTGTGAATCAATTGCTACTGCGGTATTGTCTCTCCATTCATTAGGCATATTCGAAACACATGCATGGAATTCTTCTTGCTTGCTTCAGCATCTCTAAATTACTGATATTGTATGACTTGTTTATCCATGTTTAACTATCATGGCCATTCAGCTTACAAGTTATTTAAACAATAACGGGATCTGAGGATGATAAACAATTCAAATGTAATTATTTTGTTTTTCATGTTCTTTTTGAAAAGACCGACCTAGCACATTTCAATCCTACTCTTAGGATTGTGCATTGAAAATTTCTGATGGTATCACCTCATGCTGGACATTTAATCATCATCATATATAGTCTGGTTAAGTTGCATAAGGACAGCCATGAAACTAGAACAAACTGAAACAACAGCTAAAAAATGACTTTCAAGTTTCAAGCTAGAGAGCACCTTTAAATCCCCCACGACAGCATCCATGAACTCTCATTTTTGTTTACCCTGTATTTAGTTAAAAAAAGATGATTCATGGAAACGTAGGTCATCTTTTTATCACTCGGGCTATCTACAAAGCATTCTCTGAACAACTTAATTTGTTTGAGCTGCCTCAATCATCATGTTAAAAGGTTATACATAGGGATGGATATCTCTGAGATGTTTGCCTTGTAATTAAATTTTGATCGGAACCCTTTTCGAGCCTGAACTTGAACTATCATCTAGCTAGGTGAAGCAAGGCTGAATTTTCTTTGCTGTATCTTTCTCTTCTTCTTCTTCTATGTTGATCTGATGAGGAATTATCAAATTAGTCCGTGATTTAATTTGTATGAATGTGTGGTTGCAGGTATGAGTCAAAGTTCATAGAGTCGATTGTTAAAGAGATCGCAGATAAACTCAACTTCTCACTGCCTCACGCCCCTCCGTCCTCGTTACCACTGTCGTCAGCCCTCCGCCCACCTTCATATTTTCTTGGTCTTTCACGAGAGTGGAGGAGGTCTGTCTTTCTGACCCACTCTCTTTTTTTTTTGTTGTCTTTCTGAGATAGTTGGTGATCTACCATCTCAGAAAGACAAAAAAAAAATAAAAAAAGAGAGTGGGGCGGCGGGTAAAGCAGAAGTGTGAAACAATAGGAACTAGGCACGTGGATATCTGAGAACGAAAGGCCGAAAAGAATGGTCCCACAGCCCACGGACTTTGTCAAAGCAGATATTGGACTTCAATGAATGCTTCTCTCTCTCTGTTTTTTTTTTGACAATTTGTATCTTTGGATCGATCGTTATGACAGTAAACTTTTTCAGGAATTTTCAGCTCAAAATGAGATGATGAGATGCATAATCAAAGTCTAAGTGATCTTTTGACATATGACTGCTCCCAGTAAGCGCATGCTTAGGGTTCTTCTCAACTATATTCTTGCTAAATTTTTAAATTATTTTTTAACACAAAAGAATAACAATAAAAAAGAATAAAATATTTCTAATTATGAATCTTAAAACTGAACAAAGTGTATTAAAGAAAAAACAAGCTTTTTTTAATCAACAAACTTACCATTGATTTTATAAATACCACGCAAACCACAATAGAAAAAAAACCCATGACATGTAAAAGTCATCTACAATTAAGCTAATATAATTAGTCATAGAAGGTGAATAGTGTAATGGTATGCGCTGCAATGAGTCAATATATTTTTAAAAAATATATAAAAAAATTAAAAATATAAACAATATTTTAAGCTACTTGAATTTGATAACATGATAAATCTAACCAGATTAGATTTGATAGACTTACCAGACCCAACCGACTTATATCTAGCTACAATGTAAAACCCAAAAACAATCTTAGATCTATGTCACTCCTAGATTTAAGTTACATGGGTCTAGCTCCATTAATAACAACAAAATAATAATATTCATAATACCATTAAACTTGTATGATTCAAGTTTTTATATTTTTTTATTCTTTCAAATCAAATTTATAATTTTTCTTTAATAATAATAATATTTCTTTTCAAATTTATCAATGCTAATAATAATAATAATATTAATTTTTAATTTTACACTTCAAATCAAATCTATGATTTTTTTCAATAATAATAATATTTTTTAAAAAATTTATTAATAATTATATTAATAATAATGACAATGATAATATTAAACATTCCTGACTTCAATTCTTATAGTTTTTAATTTTACTCTTTAAATCAAATTTATAAATTTTTTTAATAGTAATAATATTTTTTTTCAAATTTAATAATAATGATAATAAGATCCACATTTCTTAGGTATGACATTCCCTTCCAAGCCCAAATTACTTAGGTTTATTGATGCCAAACCCAAATAATAATAATAATAATACTAATAATACTCATGTTTTTTGAGTATGACATCCCTTTTTAAACTTAAATAACTTGAGTCTGCATCCCTGCCAGACCTAAGTTACATGGGTCGGTGCCCTTGCAAAACCTAGGTTACTTGAGTTTATTGGTGTCAGATTCAATTTTTTTGGGTATGATATCCCCTGCTAGACCTATGATGCCTGAGCCTGACAGTCTTTCCAGACCCAAGGCGTTGGGGGCTGGGTGCAGTGCCAGAACCCGAGCGCTCTAGGTCTGGTAGACATGCTTGATCCCGGTACTAGGTATTTGGCAGCCATATTATTCCCCAGCATCTAAGAAAAAACCTAAAAAAATAATTTTATCTCTGACTATTCTTTCAATGTCAAATATATTCATAAAAAAAGACAATCTCACCTCCTTACTTAGCAAGTTTCTTATCATTATATTGCTTCAATTTACAATAATTTGTGATAAAATAACAAACAAGTGTACCATTGATCCGGGCCGATGAAATTGGACTTGAGATCACCACGAAAGCCCATGAAAAAGAAGCTGTTAAAAAGCTCGTAAAAGTTCTATGATTCAAAATTGCTACTTAAATGAACAAAGATGTACTGATCTGCTAATACAACAAAGACTAACCTGACCAGGGATTTATTTGAAGGCAAATGTACTCCAATTTTCTAGTCTTAAATGAACAGTTAGTCAAAGTTTCAACTTTCATGCACTACAGGAAGCATCAAGCCTGCTATTATAGCTCTAGCTTGCGTCCAAAAACAATTATTTCGAATTTACCAGTCTTAAATGAACAAACAGAACAATCTCTCGTCATATGTTCAACTTACACATTTGTCCATCTACTCCTTGTACGTGCAAGTTCTCTTCGTTCATATTCTGTTTAAAAAACAACAATAGAAAAAGAGTCAGTCGGAGCCCTATCGACAGACGACCCTTTCATGCCTCATTAAAGATCGACGGGGAATTGCTATATCAACCAAAACCACAAACATCGCAACCATCATAGCCCCATATTGCTTATACTTGCTACACTCTCCAACATGCAAAAGCAGAGCATTGAGCAATCAAGGTTACTGTCCCTCCTTCTTCATCCCTTGCTACTTGTCAAGTCCACCAAAGTTACTTTAAGATGCCACAACAAACAGAGAAGAGAAGGGATGGTCCATAATTGATTGCATCCTTCTCATTTGAAACAGCAAAGTCCGGATCAAAGCTTAGAATCAACTTCAAAAGAAAACAAATATTTGTCCCGCCTCTCCTCAGTGCATAATCCATTTGGTTATATATTTCATGTTTAAGAAGTTAGGATGCCTGTGATGAAGCTTTACATTAGTTTTGGGGCTGGAATTTATTCTAGGAAACCTGTGATGGAAATGAAGCAATATGGGGTGAAGGAATCATAGACTTTGGTATGTGTAGCAGCTGCACTTCTTATACCTGAATGCTGAAGCCATTGGCTTTCACAAAGAAAAGAGAACTCATGATGATAGAAAACCATGGAAAGGAACTTACACCAAATGTTATTTTGATTGTTTACTAGGATGATATATAGCTAACCCTCTTTCTTGCAATTTGGTTTCTTGTTCTCCTTGTATGGATTTGTAACGAAAGCAATGACTTATTCTTCAAGCTCATGTTAATATGGTAAGGTTGCATTTGGTTAGTGTCCTAGGGAAGGACAGTCCAAAAAAAACAAGAAATGTGTTTGGAAGAGACAGAGATATAAACATAAAATAAATCTAGAACATTTTTGAAGTGAATTTCTGTAAGGAGGAGACATGTCTAATCTGTTCACACTGTCTTTATCTTTTCTATCCAGAAACACTAACCAAACAAAATGGAATTAAAGCCAGGTGTATGGTTGATGAGACTTGCGATGCACTGGTCTGGGATGCAGACTGATGAAACCAAAAATAAAAAACCATAAGAAGGAGCCAATCCCAAACCTAGACTACAAGAAATCACAAGGTGAATGCGTTTGATATGGTTTATGATATTACAGAATCCAACAAAACCATTGCAGCTGTGTAAATCGAGGTGAATTTTCTGCATGGAAAGGCCTGGACACAGGTTGAATATATATAAAGCAAAGAAATGACCAGCCGCATGTGCATTGAAATTTGGAAGCGAAGAGCAAAAGAAGAATTATAAAGGAATATCAAATACAATATTCCTGTACAGAATGAACAGAAACAGAAGATATGATACTAAAAGTTTTTTTTAGATTGCCAGTCAAAGCCTTTATACAGGTTTCATTCTGTTTCAACTAATGGAGGCCTGTGTTATCTCCCAATTTCATGAGGTATAGGGATAGAAACGAACATCGAAAAGTTTTTCGTCTTTTGATGAATGCTACTCCACTTTGGGTTGCTATGAGGAAACTTTTGATTCGGATGCCAGTGCTGCAATGGTAACAAGTGAGTATCCATTCAAGGGCTCAGCATCACTGATTGCTATTGCTGAGTTCATGGCTTCCTGTGGTATATAGTTGGTTGCTTTCAGGTGATCTAACGGGAGACCAACATCAACTAAGGAAATTGTTCAGGATAATAAAGAGGTAGCAGCACTACCATGTTTATTAATTTACCTCTTTCAGCTGGTATCACTGGTTTATATTCGTGTTGTAGTTTGTAAATCTTTCTTCTTTTCTTCATTTTCCGATTTTGCCATTATATTTCTACACATAGGGATTCTGAATCTTACCTTTACTGTTGAACTCAATAAGACTTTGAAACAATTTATGATTTAATTTTCGCTCTGATTATATGTTGGACTGGAATCTACTTTGCCTTTCTTATAACTTTTCTTGCTTTTGGAACGACCATTGTCAATGCTCAATCTATTTTCAACAGAACCACTATTTCCCAACGTTGTAATTATGAGTCTCAACAAGCTCTCTTTGCTTCTCAGCACTGGGACAAAGTCTAGCTAGCTCAAGGACAAGATGTGATAGGCCAAATTAATGCACGCAGGCAAGATACTCTGCAGTATCAATTAAATCCCGGAGGTACTCTGTGGATATTAATTTAAATGCACTGAATTTCTCCTCATTAAATTCAAATGCAGCATGAATTTTTTCCACTAGAGCCTTATTAGAAGATTGAACATACTCAACCTTAAGCAAAGGTGAGGCACTTGTAGACATATTATCCACTTGAGCGGTAGATAGAGAAGGAGCATTGGAAAGAGAATTGTGAGAGGTTCTGTCTACAGGATTTGGAGCCACAGTAGCTTGGCTGACTTTGCTGTTACTATTTGAAGTCCTAGATGAACTTGCAAAATCTGAAGAGACAAGTCCATTAGTCCTTGATGGCCTAGCCTGAGCAAAGCTCGTGTGAGTAGATAGATCAAATTCCTTAATTGTTGCCGGCGTACTCTGGGATGAACTCAAAGAACTGGATGGAGATAAAACCCTAGAATCTGAAACGAGCCTTGAGTGGTAAGAAAACTAGCTAATGAGATAGGATGACTGTTTGCTGCTGGCAAAGCCCGAGAAGAATTAAGGACTTTTACCATATTTCAGAAATGAAGGCGAGTAGCCATTGTATTCCCACTCAACCCACCCAGACCATTTCTGGATCTCTGTTGGCTGCTGCTTTGAGCCATCAGAAGTGAAGGAAAAGAGGTTTCTTCTATTGGTACACTCCTAGAGTTCTGTCCTAAAACATGATTATATCTTGAAGGTTGCTCAGAATCTGTGGTGGCTAATGACTTGAAAGGGTTAACATTTAACAATTATATCAATTTCACGCTCCTTTCTGTGAGTAGAAACTGCTTGGACATTTGATGAAATATCACAAGGCCTTTCAGCATTGGCTGTCAGATGGCTATCTACAATGGCCAAGTTCATTTGATAGCTTGATTAATTCAAACGACTACCATAACTTTTACCATGCCGATAATGTTCATTAATTTGCTGAAACCGGAAACTCGTAGGTATCTGGATGTAGAAAATAACAGAGGCATGTTATTATCCACATTATAAAGAATGATAATTAATAAGCATGAATGGCTACAGAGTGCTCAGGTGTGGTAAAATTTAGCAGAAAATGAAAGCAGAAAATGTCAATGACATTGGTAACGTCCAACAATTAAAAAGATCGAAACACACCTGAAGTACAAGACAAGCACCCTCCATGTTCCATGGCATTATGCCTCTACCGATATCAGAAATACACAAGTCTACTTAGTCACATATTACCTCCAGAAAACATAAAAAAACAAATTCTAAATATTGACAGCCAAAAGGAAAAGATGCATCATTAAGACTAATAGATATCGCCTTCAATTCGGATTCAATTGCAAAAACAATAAATTGTTTTGCAAGGCAAGCCTCATCTTCGCATAAGAAATGTTCTTGACAAAAATGGATATGAGATATAAAGTTTGGTATGTTAATTAAAAAACAAAGCAATCACGACATAGAATGAAAAACAAGCGAGTAAGACGTATGAAAACAAAATATCATCAACCTCCAAGTTATCGTAACTGTTGAAGTATTCATATTGTTTAGGATGTTGCCTGCATTGAACAAAAAACAAAATGGACATATGAGAGTCTACATTTGATAAAACAAAACACTATAAACATGAAAGCCTTTTTAAGGGAAAAATGCATGGGTTACCTTGGGCATATGTGGCAAGTAAAATGCTAAGTAGACATATGCAAGTAAAGCTTATTATCTCCATGAAAAGGATTCTCACAGAACTCACAAATAGAATGTCCTGTAAATCCACCTCTTTAACTTGCACTACCATCAACCATCGAGTCCCCCGTCCTCACATGTTGAGTCAATTGTGCTCTATTATATAACTTCTGCTTACTTGTAAATATCTGGTTCAAAACTTAATCAAGTCAGAGAACACAAGTGTGCCTGCTAAAGCAAAGACATGATTAAGATTGATTACCAAATATGGTCGACCATGTTTTTAAATTTTAGTTGAACAGAAGTCCAAGAGGAGTGTTTCCACCGATTATTTCTCATCCATTAGTTTCATCCACAGCATGCATAGGATTTGCTCTTTGAAAGGTTAAAGCATAGTGATTTTCACATGAAACTTTTAAAGTCTCTTTTGGCATTGCAGTCAAATTTTTCTTTTTAAAATTTTTCTTTTAATTTTTTTTTTTGTGTTTATGATTTGTTTTGATATTCTAGTATTAAAAATAATTTTTTTAAAATATTATTTTAATATATTTCTAAATAAAAAATATTCTAAAAAATAATTTCCAATACACTCAAACAAACTCTTAGCATAATTATCAAATTTAATTTAAGATTTTAGATTAAGAATTAGGTTATATATAGAGTTGTTAAGTTATTTATGTTTATTATATCAATCTAAATTTATTATTTTTATCCAAACATGGTTTTTTCATTTTTTTTAATCTTGATTTTGACTTTATTAAATTTAAATGAATTGGCCAAATCATAAGTTAACTTATTATATTATTTGAATTTAAATAAATCAATATAAAAAACAAGTCAAATTAAAACCCATCATGAATCCCATCATATTAATCTATCGAACAAAGTTTAAGTATATTTAAACCTCAAAGATTTTCAAGGGCAATGAAAGGAAGAAAGATTTTTAATTAATATATATGTGAATAAATTAAACAGTTATTCGTACGTATGTTTTTGTACACAATATAATTAATCTTCCATTTATATATATGAAATCTTTATGGCCAAATTAAGGATATATTTGGACTAATCCAAGCATACTAATATTCAATGCACCTTCTGCATTGAAGATAACAATGGAAGAGGAGTGATGTGTGCAGTGGCGGAGTCAGGATTTTTTAAATAAGAGGGCAAATTATTAACAAATATTTGATATTATATGTTATACATATATATGTTATATATAGAAATTAATTTGAAATATATGTACCAACTCAAGTCAAGCAAAATTAATTTAAGAATACTTTTAAAATGATAAAACTTACGTTATAATTGTTTTCTTCAAGATTTTATATTTTAAAACTGTTTCATAATGATTTTATTTTTAATCTCATTAAAAATATATTTCTCAATATATATAACAAACTTTCATTTATTTATTTCTAAATCTTTCAAGGACTGAGAAAGTTCTTGGCAACAATTCTATGGTGACATATAGTACATAACATCTAAAATCATCGCTTAAAAGGATTGTTACAAATTGATATTGTTATTGCTGACTTGTTATTTTGTACAAGTGGATTAAACATAAATATTAAATGTTTTTTTTTAATTTATTTATTATGTCCTTAATTTTTTAAGTTATCCTGTAATTTATTTTTAATCATTATTAAATTATTTATCATTATTTTTCATATGAAATTCATAAAAAAATATTTATCAATTCATTAAAACTCATTTCAATTCATATCTATTAGCATAAATTATTATAAACCCTAATATTTTTAATAACTAATTTTTAAAGATGCAAACCCAATATTTTTAGAGCTTCTATATCTGGCTGACCTATCAGGAAGAGATGAAGTCTCTAACAATACAAAATATGACTGCAAGCCAACTTTTTTCTCAAACCCACCAGCTGCCTTATTCTATACCTATATATATCTCAGACCATGCATATAATTCTTGCCCAAAACCCTCGATTAAAAACGAAAAAGAGAAAGGAATTTTTTTTTATCTGATTTTGAAAGGGGAGGGGGGGCAATTGCCCCCTCTTGCCCCTACGTGGCTCCGCCACTGGATGTGTGATAGAAGGTATAAAAACTTGTCTTAATCTTCAAATGAATAACATACTTTGGAGTACCATAACATAAAACAGAGAGCTGTTCTGGTTGGTGGGAGACTGTTAGGATCCTTCAATGTCTTAAAAAGATGTAGAAACTCAAACTAGGAAAGGTACAATGTTAGATTCTTGCAGCAAATATTTTGTATGGTCAAGGATTGCATGATTTTCGTCCTATCCCTATACAAAAAAGACAGCGACAGTTAAAATAAAAATAGCATGATATTGCGTTCTTATTTTGAAAAAAATAAGAATTTACTTTAAAATTATGTTAACAATAAATTTATTTTTATATTTTTTATATCCCTCTACTCAAGTACATTTATATTTGTCCTTTTTTTTTTAAATCAGAACAGTAACCAAAAGCAGCTTTATTTTGCCTCCTGATTGAGGGCTGCAATTCCCATGATACAAGCATCATTTATCACAAATGGGCAATGGCAAATGCCTCACCCAACTATTTATTTCTTAGTACAATTCAAAGAATTCATCAACTGCTAAAAAGGAAGAGTTATGTTCCAGATCCATCAAACCATGAATCATGTTTCCGAAAAGCCAGTTATGGCTACAAGTAAGCATTTATATTTCAAAACTTGTACTCCCATTTAAGCCTATTTCAACTGTTCCTGCAAAATTACAAAATAAACAAAAAAACCATTCATCCATGTAGGGGAACATGGCATGGCTCACATCCAGCAAGAATCCTGAGGCCATTGATCTTTAAATGGAAATGGGATGTGTATTTCATGTGATTTTCTTCTTCTTCTTTTTTTAATCAAGTGTGCTTTAATGTGATTAGATAACTAAGATTATAGGGTTAATTAACACACGGTGTTGTCTGGATAATAGCACAACAGTGAAATCCCATTGATGCACTTTTCCTCTTAGAAATTATGAAATCTATCCCTTCTATCCTTTTGAACAAGTATGATAAAAGAAAAAATGAAAGAAAGAAAGAAAAAGTATGATAAAATGTTGCTTTATGGTTTCTCATCGTCTCTGCACATTGATTTGTGCTAAATATAACATGGTATAGAGTGAGAGAAGAACAATTATCAACATTAAGAGATTGCATATCAAATCTCGAGTCTGTAAACCACTTGCTCTCAGCATTTATGATCTCGGCAGCTTCAATGACATGATTGATCTTGGGAGCAGTTGGCTTATTATTAACTGTAATAACTCAATTTTTAAATAAATAATAATAAAAAATAAATAAAAATATATTTGAAAATAAAATTAAAACAACACAAATTTGAAGTTCAGAATAAAATTATCAAATTTGAGAGTCAATTGGTCAGAAATTAAAAAATTAATAAGTTTAAAAATTTAATTAAAATTTGGATTAGTTTAATTAATGAAATCACGAGCTTAATTGAAGAATTAATAAGTTTGTGGACTTAATTAAGCTTTGATTTAATTAATTAAAGAAATCAGGGACTTAATTGAAGAAATAACAAAGTTTGGAGTTGATTCAAGATAAAATTGCAGGAAATTAAAATCTAAGGATGAAATTGAAGAACTAATAAGTTTAAAAATTTAATTAAAATTTGGATTAGTTTAATTAATGAAATCATGAGATTAATTGAAGAATTAATAAGTTTGTGAATTTAATTAAATTTTTATTTATTTAATTAAAGAAATCAGAGACTTAATTGAAGAAATAACAAAATTTAAAGCTGATTCAAGACAAAATTCCAGAAACTCAGGACTGTTGTGTAAATAGCACTATAACTCAGGGGTTCAATTGAAATTAATCTGAGGGCAAACATAAAAGAAATATTTGATTATTTGGGATCCAAATGTTAAATTTCAAAAGTTCAGGGGTCAAAATAAAAATGTCTATTTCTGCCGAAACAACACCATTGCTGGGTGGAATAATTGTGCTCCTTCTTCATCCCGATTCAACAAGGGAGCTGGAAAAGTTGCAGTGATTTCGGTACTGAAAATAATCAAAATTGTTTCAAGAATCTTCTTCTCATTAGATCAAATCAGATGATCTGAGAAACAAATAAGATTCTCTTCAAGTTTCAACAGGTTTTATGGCAAGAGATTGAAGGCGATGAAAGGGGCTGGTGTACACATTTTAACTTCAAAAAAAAATAACCGTATCAACTTACGGAAACCGGTTTAAATTAACTTGTTTGGGCTATGTTTGATTTGGTTTTTGTTGTTAAAAAATCAGTAAAACTGAAAAATAAAACTTGCATGATTTCTTGCCACACGTTCCCGTAATCTCGAATTACTTGCTCATCTTAACCAATGCTTCTCTACACCAGGAAATTTGAATTCAATTAAAGAATGATAAAGCAAGCATGGATCATTATATTGTCTGTGCACCTCACAGCCACTAGCAAAGGAAAATCAACACAAGCATAATTCTATTTTTCATCTCACAACAGATCTGCTTCAATCATAACTGGATTATTCTGTGATGAGTATCAAATGGGTTATGGAGTGTTCTTGGGCTACAGTGGTTTTTGACTGTTGTTTTCGGTTCGACAGAGAAACGGTTGGGTTAGTTTTAGGAAAGAAAGAGAGAGAGAGAGAGAGAGAGAGAGAGACATGGTGGAGGTTGTATGTGCTTGCCATGTTAGAGCTGAGGAGCTGTTTTGGTTTTTCTATGGTAAGAGATAGAAAAAAAAAATAGGGGAGAGAGAGGGTGGAGAGCTATCGTTGGGTTTTGACAATGATGGATGATGGGGGGATTGGTTTCAGTATTTGAAACCAAAACTAAACTGGAATTTTTTAGTTTGGTTAATTCAGTTTTTTTCTTGTTTGGTTTTTTAAATTTTTTTTTTTAAATTTTTTTAAAGTTTTTTTTCTCACATTTTTCTGTCATCATGTATGGAAAAAAAAAAAAGAGGTAATGGAAGTTTAAGTTAAAGGTGGAGTAACAAGTTAAGTAGCAATGGAAGCTGCCGTAAATCAATTTAATACATGAATTAGTGTAAAAAAAGATGTCAATATTATAAATATATTTTAGGTATTATGATTTTTTAACATGTGGAAATAAAAAGATATTGTTTGCCGCTTGATAAAACAAATTTAAAAAATATATGAATCAACAAATTAAAAAAAATTTGTTAATGCTAATTAAATACTAAAATAAAAAAAATAATATTTTTAATAAAGTAAAAGTTAAATGCACATACAAATATTTAACCTCGACTACTCTTTGTATTTTCTATTTTTTTTATTTATTATATGTTAGAAGTTGATTCTACCAACCAAGGACAATTTTATATATATATATATAAATATATCACATAAATATAATTTATTTATATCAAATGTTAAATGAAAAAAATAAAAATAAAAATAAATTAAAATAATCTCTTTGAACCATTATGAAATTAAAAAAATAGTTTTAAAAATTAATTACTATAAAAAAAGGTTAACGAAACAATTTTTAAAAATAATAGATAAGGTATTCATTAAAATTTAAATAAAAACATTAATTAAAAGTAAAAAAAAATGAGGTCAGACCACATATCTGGCTAGAACCTTATAGTTTCACACACCTTTTTATTTTTTGGTTTTACATAGTGTTATCTGCTCTAATTATTTTCTTGTAAATAGATGACAGGTCGTTCATTGAGATAAACAATGTTTGATCTTCTACATTAATTTTTGGTTGTTTTTAGTGATTGAAAAATTAAAATTGGAGTTATGAAATTCTAAAAACCTATTTATAAACATTTTTTTCACCTGAAAACACCATAAAAAATAACATTTGAAAATCAATTTTTAATCTTAAAACAACATTTATTCTCTCTAAAAAATAAAAATTAAACAAATAAAAAACATCAAACTTTTTTATAAAAAAATATCATCACCACCTTCACTGAACTTTTTTAAAAATTGCAAACCAATTGACACTAAAATAACATTTTTTTAGTGATTTTCTCTATTCTTTCTCAACATTCAAAAACTCAAACAAAAAACAAATAAAGTTTAAAATCAAAATTTGAAACGCTAAAATGACAAGGATCAAACAAAAAATTAATTAAAAATTATAAAGGACATATATATAAGTTTTCCATTTCAATATCTAAATGGGATTTGTTTTTGTTAAATTTAGTATTAAAAATTTATTTTTAATATCATTAAAGAATATTCAAAATTATCAAAAAAATTAATTTTTTAAAAAAATACATAAACAAACAAGATGAGCATAATTTGCCACATCACCGTTCATATGGGCTCAACTTTGTTGGGCCATGAGCATAGTACTATATAATTTCTTCCGACAGTGACGACATCCGGTAAGAATTGAATGAAACTTTGAAGTTCCAAGCGCAGTTGAAGCGCGTGATATATGTCCTCTCGAGAAACCCAAGGTGGAGCAAAGGTATTGGTTTTTGCTCATGGCTCGTTCGTCCATATTCGTGCACTTGCAGCATGTTTGAGACCAAATTCCTATTAAAATTAATTTCATTTATATAGTATTTAAATTGCATTCATTGAGTTAAAATCATGTATTTAAAAGAGATGTATTATCATTGAATTTATTTTATTCTATTATCTACAATATATTTATAGTATTATTAATTATCAATACTCTTTCATTTATAGTATTTAAATTTCAGCAGGTTTTATTGCAAGAGATTGAAGGCAATGCAAGAAGGTATAAACAGTATAATCATTTATAGTATTTAAATTTCAAAAGAATTCATTTATAGTACACATACAAAATCCATTCACAGTTTCTCTGATAGAGAAAAATTTTAAAAACTAAAAACACTAATAAAAGAAAAATGAAATAAAGGGATCAAAAAGAACTTTGTTGTGCTGATTTTATATTGGACCTGTCAATTTGCTGCG
>Ga0325402_1001184_pt1 | contig 20707 bp, 15 predicted proteins | sample PopdelMetagenome_22_FD_207212 | JGI IMG/M metagenome (GOLD analysis project Ga0325402, IMG submission 207212) | Populus deltoides microbial communities from Bellville, Georgia, United States - Xylem-PdKOR-R3 | ecosystem: Host-associated > Plants > Phyllosphere > Stem > Wood/Secondary xylem...
TATTCGAGATGAATGACCGGGTTTGAGTATTGTTATTAGCCTCGGTACTTGGCGAATTATTAATGGTGGTATTTACATAAGTAAGGAGAAATGAAAGAATTATGCTCTTTTGATTCATGAATGAAATATAACGTTAATATTCTTTACTATGTTTCTTTTTAATTGCCTATAATGCTGGAAATTATCTTGTGCTATAACAGGGACATCATACCAATATGGCGCATGAGGAAATTTGTTTCACGTCTCACACATTTTGAAAAAGAACTATATATTCACGTTGTGGCACCCTCGCGGCGGAGCGCGGCGACCTTCGTTTGGTTTCGGGGTCTTTTTTGTTTGTGTAAAAGGGAGTCGACATCTAGTATTTTGGTCACTAGGAACCCTAACTGGTCTTTGAGAGATTCTAAGACAAGGGACTGGTTGCGTAAACGGAAGATATTAGCACCCTTAGTACGCCCTACCTAAGGTAAGCCGCATGGTGTTTGGTTTGCTTTATAATTGCTATGGTGTTGGTGTTTTCTAATCCCATCAGTTTTTCTAGGTTTGATTCAAACTAAATTTATTAAGATAGAAATCCAAGGAGATTCCATGTGCTTTGCAAGCTCATTTTTTCCTTGGTATTTCAAGAGTTTGCGACTCGTAAATCGCAAGGAGGAGGGACAAAAATTTATAAATCTAGGGTGCTTTAAAAACCTATTTTTTTTGTCTTGGTGTTTTATACTCTCACGGCTCGTAAACCGTGGAGTAAAAAATTGAAATGTCCTTGATTATAATCAAGGCTTCTTTCAAGGATGTGTGCGGATTTATTATTCTTAGAAAATTATTTTGGATATTTACCACTCCGGGTTTTTTTATCCAAATATTAATAGTGAATAATAACAAATTATTCCTAATAATATTTTGGATATTCGTCCTTTAAGGATTTCTTTATCCAAACATTAGCGGTGAATAATAGATGAATTCCCCCCAAAATAAGATTTTTATATTTTTTAGAATTTTGGCCAATACCCTTTGAAGTTTTATAAACATGTTGTAAAATCCAGAAATGTAAGAAAATAATTTTTGTTGTGTTTAAGAAATCCATGCGAAAACATATTTTCAAAACTTTCAATATTTTTTTTTAAAAAGAATGTTCAAAACATATTATGGTATTGGTCGTATGCAACACACAACAAAACAAATTTTTTTTATCGAAACATAAGCATCACAGTTAATCACAATTAAAGACGACAAACCATGCATATATATATATATATATATATATATATATATATTCTCAAAATTCTGCAAAAATGAATAAAATATAATAAAACAAAGATGGCCTCTCAAAACTAACTTTTCTCAAATAAAATTTGGTTTTTTCTTAAACCCTAAAAATTAAACTATCACTATTCAAGTGAATTATAATTCACTTGAATAGTAACACAAATGCTATCATTTAACAGCACGAAGGAAAACGCCTCCCCCCTTAGAATCTGCCCAAAACCTTACTGCAATTGCAGAAGGGGTTTCCCCGCAATTTCAATTTCCTTCCCCGACCTAAACTTATCAAAGATACCCCATCCCAAATTATAAAGCAGAAAAGGAAAACATCTAAACTGAATAGTGGGCTGATGACAGCCCCCACGGTTCCTCATGCACCAGAGAAAGAAAAAACAAAACAAGGAACCCGCAATTCTAACACAAATAACCGTCTAAACTCAAAGCCACAGAAAGAAACAGAAGACAAGCATTTATTGTATGGAAAAAAAAATAGAAAACGAAAGTGCAAAGCCAGAATACAAAAAAAGTATTTTTTAAAACATCAAAACAATAAGAGATTTATTTGCGGCAAGGGAGGAGAAAGTGGAGACTTATACTTGCAAGTCTCACTAGTTTTAGCTGCAGAAGATGAAATACAAAACCTCAAATGAATGTTTCTCTCAATGTTTAGCAGCCAAACTTCCTCTCTACATGCTGCAGATCTTCCCGTTTCTGCAGGTCTCACTGGTTTTGACAGATGAAAGTTTCTATCAATATTTAGCAGCAGAGCTTGTGGTGTAGACCAAATGTTTCTTCTCTTCCTCTTTCTCTCTTTTTTTCGTCTTTCTGCTTTTTCCCTTTCCTGCTTTTTTTTCTTCTCTTTCACGTTCCTGTTGCAGGCTTTTTAGTATCAAAGAAAAGCCTCCTTTCTTTCCCCTTTTTTTTGCCTCCGTCTCCTCTTTTTTTCCTTCTCTCTCCCCCTCTTTAGGTCAGCAGCCGAGGCTTCTTTATAGCCTATACACGGCTTTATTTAGGAAACAAATATTACATTAACTCTAGGGTGTATTCTCGGGTGAGCAGAAATAGAAAACCAGAATGTTTGATTCTGATTTTGTGATCAGCAATGATTTCTTTCCTAGTTAGAGGATGGTGTGGCTCTTTTCTTTCCTTCCATAGGGCTAGCTGCTCCCTTTGAAATGAGGCAACAAAAACGTGGTCTTCAGCTCCAAAATCCAGGCGTGATGAGAAAGGAAAATAACAGAGAAAAAAGGAAAGAAATCAGATGGACGGTGCAGCTGCAAAGTCCTATTTTCCTTATTCGGTGTGGTAAAAATCCTGTCATTTATGATGATCCAGCCCCCCTCTCCAGCTTTCAATGTCCTTCTTCAATTCAATCCCTCAATTTAGCACATTTCAATTCAGTCCTTGGTCCAAAAAAAAATCCTTCGAATCAGTCCCGCGAACTTGGGCAAAAATCCTTCTCACGGTCAGGAATCCCTGCTTTCAACACTAGATATTCAAATGGAAATATCTTAAGCTTTTGATATTGAAATCAAGCGATTCCAAAGCCCAAATTCATCTACGCGTCCCAGACTACAACTTTGATGAAGGATTCAAAGTGAGATAAATTCATTTTGAATAACAGAATTGCAACCAAACTCGACTGGAAACCTTCTCGTGGCAAGATTCTATATTTTCACACTAGATTTCAAACAGGAATATCTTGAGTTTCTGATATCAGAATCAAGCAATTCAAAAGCTCAAATTCATATATGTGTCCCGGACTAAAAATTTGATGAAGGAGTTGAAGTGAGATAAAATCATTTTAGAGAACAGAATCTGCTAGTAATCTAGTTGGTCAAAAAGGTTCTTGATCTGACAATGCTGAGCATCCGAATCTGACTGAGAATTTGCCCTAAGAACAATGATCCCTAGGACCTAATAAAGGTGTACATTAATTTTTTAACATATCATGAGTGACTGAATATACCTAGGATGGTCAGATATCGTACGAAATCAAGTCAGAATCAGAGCCTAAGCTGGAACAAAAAATTGCGACAACAGTACAACCATTTTTTTATGCAAATCTGAGGGATTTTTTCAACCTTAAAGACCAGATAAAAAGGGAATGAATTTGGCATTATGAAAACTTCTGATCAATCTAAGAAAATCTGATGATTTTGGCAGCAAAGGGGAAGGATAAAGAGAACAGAAAACAACTCAAACAGGGTTTCGAAAAAATATTTCTTTCATCTGCTTTTGTCAATCTTCCAGCAAACATGGGATCTAAAAATAAGTAACAACACAGGTGTTATGGGTGATATGAGTTTTGCATGAATGAACGTGTCAATCACTCAATTAGTCGTCCGACCTCTTTTGTAAAGTCTAGTAATGAAAAGTTGAAATGAAACACGGATGTGAATTACGAACAAGTTGATATGATGTGTATGAATATACATATGAGACATTCATCTAATGAGGATGTCGTGTTGTAAAATGACATGAGGTCAGGATAACAAAAGTACTAGTTATGTAACTTGTTGTTCGATACTCTTGTATGAACTCGTGATGATAACGAGATTAGAACAAGAATGTGAATTTATAGGTATGTCGATATGATGTAATGTAAACCTATGAGTATGAAAATATAATATTATAAATACGTGTATTGAGAATTTGTTCTATAGGAATGTTGATTTACGTTATCCTATATAGATTATGCCTTGTTAATGAACAGAATGCAATGATAAACCTGAAGAATGATATGGTGAAAAACACCCAGAAACCGGATGATAAAAAAGATTCTAGCGATTTTGGCCTTGAAAAAGTTGGGTCGTTACAATGAATATCACAATAAGTATAGTAACACAAAAATCCAACAATTTAGAAAGGCAAACATATATTCATATTCTATTCACTTTTCTCCTTTTTATTTCATTTGGAACTCTTTCTCATTCAATTACTAAAAATTATTTCATCTTTTATTTTCAAATTCCATTCAAGATTCTATAAAATCAACCACAATTATTTTCTCCTAACACATTGCCGATACCATTTTCACCAATATCATCACCACCCCATAGGCGTCGATGGATAACGATCCCCTTAACCAAGACCCTAACATACACTAAATGTATGTCAGTCGTTATATGGTGATCCCCTTACCCGGGATCCTAATATATACTAAATGTATGTAAGCCGATACATGGTGATCCCCTTACCCGAGATCCTAACATACACTAAATGTATGTTAGTCCATGCCACATGTTGTAACCCATTTTTGGGTCCCCACACAAAAATAAAAATAAATATATAAATATATAGTCGGAAGAAATTAGAAAAATAATAGGAGGTTGGTGCGCTCAGGAAAGGATCAGAAAAATTGATTAAGGAGGTTCAAAAATACAAGGATTGAAATTTTTTACAGTATATACTTGAATGATGAGAGCCCTGTGGGAAAAGAAAATTTAATTTGAAGAGAAAAGTCCAAAATTGGATGTTTATGGACATAATTGGATTTTATTGAAGGTTTAATTGAATTTATAGAGGGTTTGATTGCAATAAAAATTGATTTTTAAGTCAATTTGAGCTTTAATTGGAAGAAATTAAAGTTCTGAGGTCAAATTATAATTTTCAAGAGTTGATTTGGTCAAATCAGGGGCTTAATTGCATAAATATTGAAGTTTAATGGCCAATTAGGGACTTAATTGAGGAAATCCGAAACCAAGGATCAAATTGGAAAAGGTGCGTAAATATAGGGGCTGTAATTAACAAAATCAGGGGCCAAATTGAAGAAATTAAAGGTTTATTGATCAATTGAGGGTCCAATTGTATAAATCAGAGGGCAAGGATTGAAGTGAAAAGCGTGGCCAACTATAGGGGCGGAGACTGAAATTGGCAGGGATGCAATTGAATTAATTCTTAAAATCCAAATTACATTGTGAGGACTTAAAAGAACAAAGGATAAATTAAGGATTGAGTTGGGAAAAATATGATGGCGCCACATTTAAATGAAACGGCGCGTTTTGTATAAAACGACGTCGTTTCATTGTTAAAAAAAAAGGGAAACAGAACGGTGTCGTTTTGGGCGACACTATTCCCCTTTCTTCTTCCCCTGGACGTGCAGCAGGGGAAGAGAAAACGTTTTTTTTCTTCTTCTTCTTTCCTCATTAACTCCCTCGTGCCGCACGCTCTACCAACACCCGAAGCCCCATGCACCCTCATGATGAGAGACCAGGGGAGCCGTGCCCTTCAGCCACGCCCAATGGCCAGCCAACCCAGCACCGTGGCAGGGCTGCAAAGCCCTGCTCCCCATGCACTGAGATAGGGTGGCAATAGGGACGCCCCCGCTCCCTTTTGCCCTATAAATACCGCCCCAACACCAGCACCCGAGAGGGGAGGGAGAGGAGAAAAAAGGGGAGACGCAGAGAAATAAAAAAGGAAAAGAGAGAAGGGAACGAACCAAAGAGAGGAAAACGGACCAAAAAAGGAAAGAAAACCAGGAAAGCTATAAACAAGAGAGGGACTGTGAGGGTTAGAGGAGAGGGAAAATGAACCGAAAGGAAAAAAAAGAACCGACCGAGAGGGATAGTGAGAGGTAAAGGAGAGTGGACCATGAGGGTTAAGGAAAAGCAGTACTGGCGAGGTCGGGTCTTGGAAAGAAACATCACCTAAACCAGAACAAATAGAAAAGGAAACACAGCAGAAGAAGAGGAGCAACGACACCGCCACCGGCCTCCACTACAGCGTCGCCAGCGAAGCAGTCCGACCAGCAGGGCACTGCCACCTCCGCACCAAGTACACTTTGCTTCCCCCTTTATTTCTTTTGGTCGTCTGCGCTTTCTTCCTGCATGCAAAATGTTCGTTCTGCATGCAGGAGGATGGGGGGAAAATAATTCCCCCCTGGTTGGTTTTCTAATGCTGGGCCAGGCCGGTTCTGGGCCAGCACTGATGGGTGCCTTTCACTAGGCCAGGCTGGTTCTGGCCCAGTTCTGATGTGTTTGCGGACCAGACTGATTCTGGCCCAGCCCTGCTGTCTGAGCCGGGTCTGGCCTGGACTAAAAAAGAGAACTGTTGGACCGAGATCGGCCCAACCCTTTTGGGGCTGAGTCCGGCCCAGTTAGTTGGGCCGGCCCAGCCTAGCCCACCTAATATTATATTACATATTATAATGTATTTATATTATTTATATATATTTAGAGATATATAAAAAAAATTAAAAAAAAAATTCTGAGAAATCCTTAAAAAAATTTTGCTGATTTTCCTGCATATTTTTATCAAAAAATTTTAATACTAGTTTGTATTTTTATACCGTAAAGATACAAATCCAGTATTAAATTACCCGGTTTTCGTCGAGACATCAAAAAAATAAAATATAAAAAAATATTTTGTTTTCATGCATACGGCCTAGTCTCTCCAAAATAAAGAAAAAAAAATCATCACATCATATTTTCATACAACAAAAAAAATTTCAAAAAAAATATATGTATTAGTATGCACTTTGGCTGTAACAACAAGTTTGTTAGAGTTATGAGAACTAGGCCAATATTTCAAAAATTCTCAAAAAATCTTTTTGTCTTCTTTTAGTATCTAGATTACGAATTTATACGTAAAATGTATTCCTGATATTAAAAATATATTTTTCATGTAGACAGTAGAACGGTTAGGTTTTACCCGATAAGATAAGGATCTCCTTAGTAAGGAGGACTTTTTTAAAACCATAGACAGACCAACAACTAGAGATACGATAACACCTTAGCTTTTTATCAGACAATCAAACAATGCAGCTCACCTTAGGTAAGGCGTATTTGGGGTGCTAATACGTTCCCTTTATGCAATTAGTCCCCGTACCCGATCTCTAAGACCAGTTAGGGTTCCTAGTGACCAAAATACTAGGTGGCGACTCCCATTCCATTTTTCACTGATAAAAGACAAGAATTTCTTGTCTCCCCATATTTGCCAGATATAGATATTACACATTTTAGATTTAAAGTGGAAATATTCGCCTTCACGCCGCACACGTGCGACACCACATATCACACTGCTCATATTTTCTAAGTTAGTGATACTTTCATCCCTTGGTAATTCACACAGAATACCATTCACCTTGAACACATATACATTCAGGATACTATCTAAAATGACATCATTATGCAAATTTTCATTCTTTCATATGATATCCAACATTCACTAATTCACATTTCACATCAATAACATATTAAATCATGTAATTTAACTAGAAAGCATAGGTACGGATTACCTACCTACAGTAGAAGCTCTACTCATGCTCCCCTACTACTACTACTGCTACACCATGTATGTGGTCCCTCCTGTAATCACAGGCATATCTCATAAATTATCCTCATTCAAGGATACATTTCATAATAACCATATTAAGAGTCAATATAGATCTTTCTTTCAATTATTATTTTCTTTATATTTTACGTTTTTCTCATTTCACTCATTAATATCGTAATTCTTTGTCTGACCATAGTTATCATTACAAATTTCCATTTCGAGCATGGCTAGTTAATTTTGGAAGCTAAGATATAATATCACATGTTCCCAGAAGGGGAAGGACCCAATGTTTCACCTTTAATGTGTCTAGATAGTCGTTTTAGCGACTTTTCAAATCTATCAGCAGAGATCGCATTTTGACCTCTTCTCAAATTTTTGACTATATCTGGAGTTCAATAACTCCGTGTCAAGTGAAGTTAGTCTTGTTGGAAATATAAGACATGGGGATACAAGTCTGATGAAGGGAGGAGAACCTATTTCTGCCCCCAAGACACTCGAAATGTCTCATCAACCTATTGCCCTATAAGGTCTATCATGACCCAATCTCGGTTGGTGACCCATAACTAGAGTTCTATAGCTCCTAATTGAGTAATACCAATTTCTTTAATTATTCAACACCCAGAACAACAATTTCTATGAAGTAACCGGATCCTAATTCCCTCATTCTCCTACTTGAATTCTCTCTGAAAATCAGGAGAGGAATCTATCTAGATTCGTTTAACTTTTCACGTACACACAACATCCACAATTCAACTTTCCATCTTTTATCTCAACCCCTAGCCATCTCGCATACCATATAAGAGTGTCAAAAATATCTTTTAAGAGTCAATTTACTCTATTTATTTTGATCTTCCCTCTTAACGTCAAAATAAAACATTTTTATCGATTTTACTCACTTTTCGAACAATATTCTTCTAAACACAATCCTTGCTATTTCCATATGTATTTTTTCTCATTTCAATATAACTAAACACACATCATCAAGCTAGATATGTCAAATTAAACATCCCCCCCTTTTGATGCATAAGTGGCCGAAAGCATGGCCTTAAGGAATCAAGAGTTTCTTCATTCCTTTCATGCTAATTCCATTCAATTCACACACACATTCACATAAAAAACAACCTATTATAATAAATTCAATAAAGAAAATCACAATTTCCCCCTTTTCCTTTTTGCTTTTCATATGGCCGACCACCCATAACTCCATTACCCATACATTTTCTTTGATGAATAAAATCATGATTTCATGCCTTCAATCATATACAACACATAAATTAACTTAATTTTTAACAATTAATATATTCCCCCCAATTCAAGTCTAAGAACCCTAATTAAAATTCAACAATAAGGCATCAATTCGTAATCAAATTCGAAACGACTTATAAAACCATGTTTAGAACTCCTTACCTAGTAAGAATCAAGGTCTTGATCCTCAACCGGTCAAAAAAGTTTTACTCCCCCTTTTCTAATGACAGCCGACCCTACCTTCTCTCTCTACCTTTAAAATTTCTTGTTAATCCCTTGCTCACAAGTGTTTATTCTACCTATAAACTCTTAATCTTGGATGAGTTTTTGGAATTTTTGATGTTTCTCTCTTGATTTGGAAAAAATAGAATAAAAAACTTTCTCCCTCTCTTTTAAATAGTTGTTGCCAGTTTTTATTGGGCAAGGGAGGGGTATTTATACCCTATAATTTCTCTTATTTGCACTTAGGCTCCATTTCCTTTAAGTGTCTTATTTCACCCCTCCCACATCATTTCTTTTTATAATCAAGCTATACCTTTTTTCATTTCTTATAATTCCACCCCTAAAATTTGTAATTTAGTTCTTTTTTAAAAAATTTAATCAAACCCTCAATATTTCCAGGTTAAATTTATAATATCTCAAAAAATTTCATCCAAAAATTTCTAAATTCCTGTTTTATTTAAATCTATAAATGAATTTCTTCACTTTTATTTTCCATTTATTTAGTTTACAATTTACGTAAACATTTATTTCTTGGGGTTTACAGGACGAATCCATGTCGACACCTATACTTAGAGAAATTGCTAAGGGACGGAAAGGAAAAACCTGTATAAGGTGATGTTATTGCTCCAGAGAAACTTAGTTCATTCTTTGGAGAGTGGTCGCATTGGAGTTTGAGAGATATGTGACCTCTTTAAGATGACATGAGGGCATGAGAGCCCTTAATAGGAGAAAGATCTCACCAAAGAGTGGGAGGTTTGTGGCCTATTTGGTGATAGCATGGGGGCTTGGGAGCCCCTTAATTAAAGAGTATGCCATTTGACTTTCCTAGCATTATCATGAGGGATGGGAACCTCACTAGAAAGTCATTCTAATTCAAGTTTGCATTGGAGAGGCGGGAGATCCAAGATCAATCCCTGACAAATTGGTGAGAAGAACTTTGACATCATTTGCAGAGCATTATTATTCAAAACTATACTAGAGAATGGGAGATCCGAGATCAACCACTAGTGAATTAGTGAGAAGCCCTTGGGCATCACCTGGAGAATGTGACAGTCTAAGATTGAACTAGAGAATTGGGGATTCAAGATCAACCCTTAACAAATTGGTGAGAAGCCCTTGGGCATCACTTGGAGAATGATGTTATTGCAATAGAGAGAGATCTATAAAAACAATGGTTGCCAAAGATACATTATTTTTATTTCAAAAATAAACTTACATTCCTCTTAAGGAATATGTATCTTAAGGTGATCTGAGTGATAGGTGTGGGGGAGGTTTTTAGGAGGACCATGTTTTGAAGGTGACACCAAAGTGTTTACTTTGATTACCCTAATAACTTGGAATGAGTGATCATATTCAAGAGAGTTATAAATCCTTAGAACACACTACATATCTATGGGTTGATCCCTCATTGTTCTTCCTTAAGCTTTCATTTCTATTAGGAGAATGATTTCACTTGAAAGGTCCCTAATGCTAGTTGCCTTTGTAAGATAAAGGAGGCTTATGTTGTAGCAAATCAGCCTTTTCCACCTGTATGTGATTTTTCATGACTTGCTTCACCTTGAGCAAGCTTCTGTCTAGTAAGACATAAAATTTTCTCTAGAGGACATATTCTCTTACCCCTCTTATCAAGGCTTTTAAGGCTACTGGTTCGAGCAATTCTTCCACCTTGAGCATCTTCTCATTAAACCTCTTCAAATATGCCCGTGTATACTCGTCTTCTTATTGGTTAACACCAAATAGCTTTGTAAATCTTTTGTTGACGGGTATGCTAGTGCTGAAGTGAGCCACTAGTTTGGCACAAAGATCACTAAACCTTTCGATGGAGTTTTGCTGAAAATTATTGTTCTAACCATGCACAAACCCTTAAAAAGGTTGTGATAAGATTTTCCACATTAAGTCATTCTATACATACTCCCTCGAGTCGGTCAAGCCATCATAGTTGTTTAGACTTATTTTTATGAAAATATAGTCTTTAAGGAGTTGAGTGTTTAATACTTGTTTGGACAAGGGAGATCCCTTTTATTTATTAGGCTCTTGGGAGCCTGAAGTGTTTAGCATGGAACGATGATTATGGTAATTAGTGTCTATCTCATGGTAGCTAGGGGAAGGATGTTCGGAGTATCAGCTATGTACATGTGTATCGCAATGGCACGAATGACCCCTTGAAAGACTCTTAGGATTGTCATTATATTTAGTCTTTTTTGGGTAGTGTCGCACGTGTGCGGCATCGCGGCGAAAATTCCACTTCAATCTAAAATGTATCTATCTATATCTATCTGGCAAATATGGAGGACAAGAAATTCTTGTCTTTTATCAGTGAAAAATGGAATGGGAGTTGCCACCTAGTATTTTAGTCACTAGGAACCCTAACTGGTCTCAGAGATCGGGTACGGGGACTGGTTGCGTAAAGGGAAGGTATTAACACCCCAAATACGCCTTCCTAAGGTAAGATGCATTGTTTGATAGTCTGATAAAAAGCTAAGGTGTTATTTAACTATTGGTCTGTCTAGGGTTCAAGAAAAGTCCTCCTCAATAAGGAGGTCCTTATCTTATTGGGTAAAATCCTAACTGTTCTAACATCTATACAAAAAAACTATATTTTTAATATCAGGAATACGTTTTACATATAAATTCATAATCCCAGATACTAAAAAAGACAAAAATATATTTTTAGAATTTTTGAAATATTGATCAAGTTCTCATGGCTCTAACAAACTTGTTATTAAAGCCAAAGTGCATGCTAAAACCTTTTTTGAATGTTTTTGTTTTATGTGTAAAAAAAATAATATCATTTTTTGTTATAGGAAAATATGATGTGATGATTTTTTATTTTTATTTTGGAGAGACTAGGCCGTATGCATTTAAAACAAAAAAAGTATTTTTTTTAATTTTATGTTTTTTTTATATCTTGATGAAAATCGGGTATTTTAATACTGAATTTGTATTTTTACGGTATACAAATACAAACCAATATTAAGCAATTTTGATAAAAATATGCAGGAAAATCAACAATATTTTTTTAAGGATTTTTCATATATATTTTTTAATTTTATATATCTATATATATAAATAATATAAAAACATTATAATATATAATATATAATATTAGGTGGGCTGGGCTGGGCCGACCCAACTAACTGAGTTGGACTCAGCCCCAAAAGGGTTGGGCCAATCTTTGCCCAAAAATGGGGTTGGGCCGATCTCAACCCAACAATTCATTCTGCTTCTTCTGGTCTGGACCAGACCCGGCCCAGACCTAAAGGCTGGGCCAGAATCGGCTTGGCCCAGGAAGGTAAAAACGAGGAGGGGAATTATTTTCCCCTCCCATCCCCTGCATGTAGAACGATATTTCGTTCTGCATGCAGGAGGAAATGAAGCCGAGAATTAAATACAGGCGGCAGGGAAAGAAGAGTTACCTGGCGCGGAGAAGGCGGTGCGTTGCTGGCCTAGCTACTTCACTGGTGGTGCTGCGGTGGAGGTCGGTGGTGGTGTCGTGGCTCACGGACAGCGGCTCCAAGCAGTGGTGCTGTTGTTCAAGCGGCGGAGAGAGAGAGATTTCTTCCTCTTCCCCTTTCCTCTAGTTTTTTTGTTTTTTTCTTTCTCTGTTTCGTTTATCCGTGGTTATCCCTTTTTCCTCTCTGTTTTGTTTTTTAAAAAAACTTCCCTTCTCGGTTTCAAGCTTCCCCTTACTCTTTCCTTTCTCTCTCTATTTTATTTCTCTATTTGGCTCGTTCTCTCCTCCCTTCGATTCGTTTTGTTTTCCGTGGTGCTGTTGTTGGCGGGGAAGACAGTGGCAGCCGGTGGTGATGATGAAGTGCTCTGTTCCTGGTGGTGTTGCTGCGGGTGGGAAGAAGATGGTGAGCTGTCCTCGGTGGCGGGCAGTGTTTTGCTGCTGTTTTCTTCATCTGCGTGGAGGTGCAAGTTCCTTTTTTTTTTTTCAATGATAGCGCGGCGTGTGGCTGTGGTCGCTCTTCCTCTTCTCTGCTGCTTCTGCGTTACTTCTTCCAAGCGGTGGTGCTGTTGTTGTTGGTAGTGTTGATGGTGGCGAAATGGCAGTGGTTACAGGAGTGAGGCACGGTTCTTCTTCTTCTCCTTACAGAGGCGCAGGTTGCTGCCTTTTATCCAGTGGTGTGTTTGTATTTTCCTCCCTCTGTTTTAGTTTCAAAAGAGCCCTCTCTCGTCCAAAAAAACCCCCCCTCTGCTGCTAGTGTTGAGAGCAGTATTTATAGGCTAGAGGGGATCGAGCTGTTATTGCGCGTGGGTAGCAAGGTAGCGCCGAGGTTGGTTAGGCAGTGGGCGCGGCTGGTATGGCACGACTCCCCTGGTTTCTCGTCATCCAAGGGCATGGGGCTTCGGGTCTTGGCAGAGCACGCGGGGCGCCAGTATTAATGAAGAATGAAGAATGCCTACCTTCCCCTTCTGCACGTCCAGGGGAAGGAGAAAGAAGAACAATGTCATTCAAAAATGGGTTACAACAGATGCCCTCTCTTTATAATGCTTACGGAGCAGGGGTTTTGCATAGTAAGTTTTATAAAGATAAACAAAACTGAACTTCCAAAACTGATCTTGTCAAGGCTTGATGGATCTGAAACTTTATCTTTACAACAATCCTCTTCAACCCAAAACTACGATCAAAACTTAGTCATCTTGAGATCCCAATCTGGTGATCCTCTAACTTCTAACTTCGATTAGACTAACTTGAAATTCCATCTGAGATCCCTTCTTGCAACCTCTTTTAACAAAAAAAAAAGCCTATATTTGTAGCTTGGCCAACTTGAAATCCTATCTGGCAATTTCCTTTAGCCAAGGCTAATATTTGTGTTACGGTTGGGTTAACCTGAGATCCCTTCTGGCGACCTCCTTTAACCAAAACCAAAATAATGTGTAACTCGGTCAACCTGAAATCTCATCTGGCGATTCCTTTTAACCAAAGCCACCTGAGATCCCATCTGGCGATCTCCTCTCACTAGAACCAAAATAATATGTGTAGCTTGGTCAACCTAAAATCCCATCTGGCGATTCCCTATAACCAAAGCAACTTAAGATCCCATCTAGCAATCCCTTTTAACCAAAACCAAAGAATATGTGTAACTCGGTCAACCTGAAATCCCATCTCGCGATTCCCTTTAACCAAAGCCACCTGAGATCCCATCTGGCGATCTCCTCTAACTAGAACCAAAATAATATGTGTAACTCGGTCAATCTGGAATCCCATCTGGCGATTCCCAAAGCTAAAATATAAGATCCCTTCTAGCGACCTCTTTTGACTAAAGCTAAAATATAAGATCCCTTCTGGCGACCTTTTTTAACCAAAGCCGATATTGGTATTGCGGTTGGGTTAACCTGAGATCCCTTCTGGCGATCTCCTTTAACCAAAACCAAAAAATCTATTTTTGCAGCTCGGTCAACCTGGAATCCCATCTGACAATTCCCTTTAACCAAAGATGAAATATAAGATCCCCTCTGACGACCTCCTTTAACCAAAATTGAAATACGAGATCCCTTCTAGCGACCTCCTTTAAGCAAAACCAAAAAACTATATTTGTAGCTCGGTCAACCTGGAATCCCATCTGGCAATTCCCTTTAACCAAAGCTGAAATATGAGATCCCTTCTAGCGACCTCCTTTGACCAAAGCTGAAACATGAGATCCCTTCTGGCGACCTCCTTTAACCGAAGCTAATATCGATGTCTTTCTTTTTGATGGCAGGGTTTGAACCTTTCATTTTCTTTTAAAAATTTCCTAATAGGTTCTTCTCACTTTATTGTTGTTCCAGAATCAAAATCGTGATTCTTTGCTAACATTAACCCAATGATTCTTTCTTCATCTATAATCTTGTTGGATTACATTAAGGATTCCTCCTGTAACGATTCAAAAAAACATGTATGCAATGATTTATGATTAGATGTCATGCATGCATTCTTACCTGGTTTTGAAACATAGGTCCTATCATCTTCTTCTATTTCATAAAACTCTCTCTTGACATGAGCTTGCTTTTGAAGTCGTATGCTGGATTCATTTCTCGTGCTGCCTCTTTTTACCTATCATATCTTTGAGAAGAAGTTTTCGACTTTTTACAAGTAGCTTTTTTTTTTAAATGTATGACTTGTCATTGCCTTCTTTTTCATGCTTTTGTCAAATGCTTTAACTTATCTTTTTCAAATCTACGGGCTCTCATCCCGTTTTAAAATCACGTAAAACTTTTCATGAAATATCTTTTATTGCCCCCAATATGATGGTGGGGTCCTAGTCCGAGCTTTTATAAAGACGAAATTCATTCTGGCTCAAAAGGGGACCACCCATGATAAAAGTTTTAGAGAGTGAAGGGATAATGAATTTTTCTCATTTCAAAATGCATATTGTTAAGATTGATAAACTTCATTCTTATCTTGAAAGAAATTTACAGGTGATTATAGAGTGACCACCTAATCATTTATTTATGCAATTCATTATGCTATCCAAGAGGTAGGGTTGTATTTCATTTTTTGACCGTTTTATGATACCTTCCTTGTAACCACTCAACCTTGTTTAAAAAACACATAATCTCATCATTTATTTAAAGAAAAGGTGGGCTCAAAGACAAACACAAAATCTTGCTGACATCATGAGCCTTGGTTGTCAACTAGAGAAAATAAAAGCAATGACAAAAGCATGATAAGGCAAACAAAGTTGGTGTACATTTTGAAAACTATGGGAGCTTCTTGGGTCACCCCGTTTTGAAACTTCTCACTCTGAGCCAACTTGCGCACAAGGTCTTGACAGAGGATTCTTCTAATGTGTGGACAGTCAGTCGTGGCAGTGCTTCATTTTCCTTCCCCACCTGTGTTTTCTTGTCATCTCCCTCGATCTCACATTCTTTCTTATTGACAATTCTTGACCAAGGTTTTCCAACCTTTTATCCACTATTACTTGCGTCATGACCAGGTAATGGATTTGAATTGATGTTGGGTATGTCTTCAAATGACACCCATCCTATCTTGATGAGCTCCAACAACCTTTTCTTGAAAGCGTAGCATGTTTCAAGACCATGCCCGGGAATACCAGCATGGTACTCGCAAGTCAACTCGGGCTTGTACCAGATGGGGAATGGTGGTTGTAGTGGTAATGTGGGGATAGGAGCTATTTGTCCAATGCTCAGTAGTTTGGCATACATGTCCTTCAAAGGCATAGGTAATGGCGGTAGTTGTTCTGAAATGTATCTTGTGTTTGGTCTTTAGTAGTTGTTTGATTGGTTATTTGCTCGATTAGAGGAAAAAGGTTTGTTAAAGTTTATGTGGGTAACATGAGAAATAGGTATTTGTGGGTAATGTGAATACACTATCTTGCCCTTGGACCCGCCTTCGAAGTTGTTAACGTGACCTTCCATTTTTCTTCCAATAAAACCCTTCGTCTGCGATGGCTCAGCTATGCGTCCAGCTTTAATCCCTTGCTCTATTCTTTCCGCTATGCGTACACCATCATAGAAATGCTGAAATGAGCTACCCATTAAATGTTCATAATATGGTGCCTTGAAGGTATTAGCAAACAAAGTCACCATCTCTGTTTCTATTAAAGGGGGTGGACATGCATTGCCTCATCCCTCCACCTTTGCGCATATGCCCTTACTGACTCTTGGCTTCTTTTCTCCATTGACATTAGACTTGTTCGATTTGGAGCGATTTCCAGGTTAAACTTGTACTGCTTAAAGAACGCCTCTACCAAATCTCTCCAGCTCTTGATCCTAGCATTGTCTAACCTCATGTACTAGCTCAAAGAAGATCCTGCAAGGCTATCTTGGAAGAAATAGATAAGCAATTTATCATCACGAATTACTTCTGCCATTTTGTTCATTCTACTTCTTCTGGTCTGGGCCGGACTCAGCCCAGACCTAAAGGCTGGGCCAGAATCAGCCTGGCCCAGGAAGGTAAAAACGAGTAGGGGAATTATTTTCCCCTCCCATCCCCTACATGCAGAACGATATTTCGTTCTGCATGCAGGAGGAAATGAAGCCGAGAATTAAATACAGGCGGCAGGGAAAGAAGAGTTACCTGGCGCGGAGAAGGTGGTGCGTTGCTGGCCTAGCTGTTTCACTGGCGGTGCTGCGGTGGAGGCCGGTGGCGGTGTTGTGGCTCACGGACGGTGTTGCTGTTCAAGCGGTGAAGAGAGAGAGATTTCTTCCTCTTCCCCTCTCCTCTGGTTTTTTTGTTTTTTTCTTTCTCTGTTTCATTTATCCATGGTTATCCCTTTGTCCTCTCGATTTTGTTTTTAAAAAACACTTCCCTCCCCGGTTTCAAGCTTCCCCTTACTCTTTCCTTTCTCTCTCTATTTCATTTCTCTCTTTGGCTCGTTCTCTCCTCCCTTTGGTTCGTTCTGTTTTCTGCGGTGCTGTTGTCGGCGGGGAAGACAATGGCAGCCGGTGGTGATGATGAAGTGCTCTGTTCCTGGTGGTGTTGCTACGGGTGGGAAGAAGATGGTGAGCTGTCCTCGGTGGCGGGCAGTGTTTTGCTGTTGTTTTCTTCGTCTGTGTGGAGGTGCAGGTTCCTGTTTTTTTTCAATGGTGGCGCTCTTCCTCTTCTTTGCTGCTTCTGTGTTACTTCTTTTAAGCGGTGGTGCTGTTGTTATTGGCAGTGTTGATGGTGGCGGAATGGCAATGGTTACAGGAGTGAGGCACGGTTCTTCTTCTTCTCCTTGCAAAGGCACAGGTTGCTGCCTTTTCTCCAGTGGTGTGTTTGTATTTTCCTCCCTTTGTTTTAGTTTCAAAAGAGCCCTCTCTCGTCCAAAAAAAGCCCCCCCTTTGCTGCTGGTGTTGAGAGTAATATTTATAGGCTAGAGGGGAGCAGGCTGCTGTTGCGCGTGGGGAGCAGGGCAGCGCCGAGGTTGGTTGGGCAGTGGGCGCGGCTGGTAAGGCGCGACTCCCCTGGTTTCTCGTCATCCAAGGGCGTAGGGCTTGGCAGAGCACGCGGGGCGCCAGAATTAATGAAGAATGAAGGATGAAGAATGTCTACCTTCCCCTGCTGCACGTCCAGGGAAAGGAGAAAGAAGAACAGTGTCATTCAAAACAACACTGTTCTGTTTTGCTCAAAACAGTGGGCCTCTTTTTTTTTACATATATATATATATATATATGTATATATTGTTTTTACTTATTTTATTTGTAGGGATACCCAAAAATAGGTTACAACAGGTAGTGTAATCGTCTACAGGTGCCTGGTATGGCTGGTGGCCATAATGCTAGGGCATTGTGTGTTGCTGAGGGTGTCAAACATTGTTAGGATGGGAAGGTCTAATTTTACCATTGGGTTACCAATACGGTCTGAATGAGGAGTTGTACCTTACTGGTGGGTTGTTGAAGGTCCTGTTGGGTAGAAATGTTCGTGGTAACTAGTAGATTTGTCTTACATCCTAACCCATGTATATCTTGGTTGTGTGTAATGAAATGACCTAGAAATATCAAAAAAAAAGTTTTAGAAACTGATGGCTTATCAGTTTCCCACATACAACACCAATTGATAATGTTCTAAAACCAGATATACTTATAGAATAAGTTTGATGTGTTGGATAATTGATTAATTTATTAGTTCAAGCAATATGATTCATTCTCCCTAGCCAAGGTGTTTGATGACTTGATATGGAAAGCTCAGGTCGTTGGAAGCTGGCAGTAGGTGGTGCTTGGTAAGCCAAGGTGGCTGGTAGCTGGTACCTATAAATGGTCTCTTTTGATAGATGTAGGGACTCTCAAATGCTTAAGTCAATAACTTTACAAAGAGAGAAACTACAATGATATCTTAGAGAGATAGACTCTGAAAATATGTATATTAAAAGTGTTAAGAATGAAGAGATTGTGAACCGTGAGTTTGAAGGATTCATGATGTATTTATAGCCCATAAGTTTTGCCATTTTATAGAGAATAGGGACTGAAGTGTAATTTTATCATTGTGATATTTTGAGCTTATTTTACTCAAAATAATACGTATTAGATCAATATAAAATACTAAGAGACTTGCGTGGGGTCCTAAATAAAATTTTCAAATGAGTGTTATGCTCGGACAAGGTGTCTGAACCCATTAGATGTGAGAAATGAATCTAAGTGCACTAGTTGAACTTGAACACATTGAGTTTAGATGTGAGAGCCTAAGCCCACGAGGGTATTAGGCAGCTTGCCTAGCAAGGTTGAGCATGCCACACCCTACCTAAGGGTACGCCTTGCATGGAAAGTTGGGCGCACACCCAGTGTATGGGCGTATACCCATCTTAGGTGTGCGCCCATATTGGGTACATAGGCTCGAGATTCTTGTTCAATCCCATACCTTTGAAAACTAGGCTTGGGCTACCACGGATCCATCAACATGCATTTGCAAACGCAAAGCCAAATAATTGAAAACTCAAATGTTTCTCTTTTGTAGAGTAAAAAAGAAATTAGAAGTAAGTATGGAACATAATTGAACATGAAAAACAATGTTTAGAAAAACTTTAATAGAAAATAATCCTTTTATTGTTATGTCATTTGGAACTTGGAAACAAAAAAATCAATGAACTAATTATTAGAGTTAATGCAATCTTTTTGATAGGTCTCTTAGTTATTATCAAATTGATCGAAGACAAGTATTTTTTTTTTTCATTTTAAAAGTATAGGAAAATAATTAAATTACTATTGAAAACACATTTTTATTTAACTTGTGTCCATGAGCTTTTCCAAATTTTAATTTTTTTTTAGTTATAATCAAGATGTTTAGGGAGAATCTAGTATTTTAATAAACATAGAATATATTTTAAAAAAACCAAAATTGGCTGGCGTGCATTACACACACCATCATATTAGAGACACTTGCGGTGTTCAGGTGGCACCTCTTGGTAGCCAAAAGGTAGCTTCTGTAGTGGTTTTTGAAGCCTCTCGTCGCGCTCTTTCCTATGATTCAATGCATGGTAGTGGTGATGTCTCAATTGGGCTCTTATGCGCTTTTCTCTTCTTTTCCTCCTTTTCTTTCTTCTTCCTTGGGAGTCATGCTGCATTACCAAAATTAAGTGTTGTCGTGTAATTTTTTTTTTATCAAATTTAATTTTGATTCTTTTAATTGTTATTTATTTTGTTTTGGATCCTTTCTTTCATTGATTTTTTTTATTTAATTTGGTCTCTTAATATTTGACCTTATTTGATTTTTATATCAGATTTAGTTCTCGCTCTTTTAATTGCTATTTATTATTTTTTTAATTGTTTGTTTATTTATTTATTTATTATTTTTTAGAATTTTTGTTTGATATTGAAGGGGGATGCTTGAAGTGACAAGAGATGTACGGTCATGTAAGGGGAATGGTCGCGGATCCCCTTTGGACTGGTCCTATGTTGTCAAATTACGTGGGGCCTAATGAACAGTAAATTAATTTTTTTTCTTAACTAAACAACTGCAAACTGTGTTTTAAATAAAACGCAGCCACAGCCACAGAAAAAGTTTTAGTTTGTCTTGGACCAAAATCTTGAAAGTCTAATTGAAAAAATTCAGTGAAAATATTATATCTTTAGCAATACAAAACTACGTGGAGTACAAGAGGGGTACTTGAGTCGCAACCTCACATCAAAAAACCAAAAAGTTGTAACCATCTTATCCTTTGTTAACTTATAATTAGCAAAAGATGATAAATCTCTTAGCTAGTATGATCACACAAGTAGAGTATACTAATCAAATTTTCATTCTCACAAATATCAGTCATTAAATTTAGTAATTCTG
>Ga0325402_1001186_pt1 | contig 20701 bp, 10 predicted proteins | sample PopdelMetagenome_22_FD_207212 | JGI IMG/M metagenome (GOLD analysis project Ga0325402, IMG submission 207212) | Populus deltoides microbial communities from Bellville, Georgia, United States - Xylem-PdKOR-R3 | ecosystem: Host-associated > Plants > Phyllosphere > Stem > Wood/Secondary xylem...
AGGTTGGTTAGTTGGTTATGTTGGGTTGCCTGCCGCTATATCTAAGTGCAAGAGTGAGTGGACAGGTGGGAGAAGGCAATCAAGTACAACTCGACACCATTTTGAGAGGTGGCCTTTTTGGGCATGGAAGTAAAAAAACGTGGACCCTACAAAATCATCTGTATCCATATTTATGCTAGAACGATGGATTAATTGAATTAATTTATAAATTAGAAAATCAACTTGGAATTATTTTAAAATAATAAGTTTTAATTTTAAAAATTTGAAATGATATATTATAAATAAAATAAAAAATAACTCAATAAAACTTCACTCAAATTTAATTGGGTTAACTAAATTGACTAGTTAAATCATTTGAATTTTATCAAGTTAATATTTCTAAAAAAACTTAAACTAAACTAGATTATAAATAATTTAGATTATCGAGTGAATTTAAATTTATTAACTATAGTTGTATTGTAGATCTAATATCTCAAAAGTTATTTTTTTATACTATTATTTTTGTTTTAATTATTTTCAAGTAAAAAAAAATTGATATGAAAGCTTAATTTACTTGGTGAAATTTCTTAAATTTTTTATGAAGAATTAAGAACATGAGATTTTTCCTTAGTATATAAAAAATTCTTAATATAAAATAAATTTTATATTTAAATAGTTAGTAAAATATCAATATCAATAAAAAAAATCAGATACTATTTTATAATGAACGAGTTAATTCTTATCATTATTTTATCAAATTGAATAATGTAATATTGATATTTTAGACCTATCTTATGGTAATTTTTGCTATTATTTTTTACAACCGATTATTGCAAATAAAACTTGAGACTACATATTGTTTCAAATCACTGATCGGTCGGTGAGCAAATCCACGGCTAGCCCACTGTCATGTGGTGTACTTTGGAGGTTCGTCTTTGAACTTGCTTTCAGCTCTTTTGCGTGTGTAATTTTGATAGTAAGAGTATTTTCACATCAGTTTTTGGATAATGAAAAACAAGAAAATATTTGTTTCAAGAAAAAAAAAAGAGGAAAAAACACAAATTAGAGTTCAGCCACTTGTAGCTCAAACATTTCCAAATTTCTTTTTTTTATTATTATTATCTATCTAGATTTTCTAGACCAATTTTTACATAATAAAGAAAATAAATTCTTCTTAATCAAGTTTTAAACTGAACATATATCAGAACACAAAATAAAGCTAAACCCTTGAAGGATTAAATTAACAAAGCTGATGAAGAGGAATTGCACATAGAGCCAAAAAGGCATAATATAATCATAGGTACATGACAAAGCCCCATCCGAATTGAAGCATTAAAAATAATTGTACTAATCCCTAAAAAAGAAAAACCAGATAGTACTCTATACCTCACACTCAGAGTCGACAGTCTCGAGAAAATCATCAAGCCTTTTATCGCGAGCATCCAATTCGTCACTTATTGCAGGTGGACATTGCTTACTTAAACCGAGATGTGCCATGAGAAGACAGACATGAGTGAGTAGCTCCCCACCTCGGGCAAGTGCATCAGCATGCTCCTTCCATACAGAATGACTTGCAGCATACATCAGCATTTCCACCCACACTTCACTTATCATTTCCCATTTCTTTTCATTTGCCCAACCATCCAGGGACTCCAATGACTGCAATGACAGAGCAAGCATGCAACCATCTAGTAGGGCTGACTTTTCTTCCCCTTGTCTTCTAATTTCTTTTAACATGGTAGACGGACTTCGAAGCAATTCATAGAAAAATGCTTTCACTTGGGCTTCGGGAAACGATAATGTATCCAATTTATCCATAGAAATTTCTTTCGATTTCTTTTCATTTTCTTTATGACTATTCCTGATGAATAGTAGACGATGCAAATGAATTCTAGTATCAGTATACCTTGTTCCGCTGAGCTCCATCGCTAACATATTTGGACATTGAACCAGGAGATACAACATGTAGTTAGATAATAATCTGCTCATTGCGCAATTTTGATAATTTGCAAAACCGTTCTTCTTGGAATCGTCAATGTAGCAAACATGAGTAGCAATGTGCCAAGTGAGGAGGCTATGACTGAATTCTGCTTCATCCACACTCCATCCCAATTCACGGAAACAACCCTTTCTTCGAAGCACACTGCAACCTCTCTCTTCCAATAGCTTGAGGAGGACAGGGAAATCATCACTGGTATCGGGATCGTACCTTGAACGACTTTTATCCTTGACTTGTTTGAAGATCAATTCTTTTAAATCCTTGTCCACATCCACCCTGCTATGAATGTTCCAAGTCCCTGGAAAGTACTTCTTACGAAGCTTGTTCACTGGTTTCTTTGATAGAGCACTTATTAGGTTGTGTTGTCCCATTAATCTTGACCATCTTTTGCGCTTCCTGGAAAAATATTGTAGCAGAGAAAGACAACAGGCTCGATAGAGATTAGGAATTTTTTTTCCCCAACTACTAAGCCAAATCATAGCCCAGTCGGAAAAGAGATGTCCAATGATAGAGTAACTTTCAAGGCAGACAACTCCACTCAGCAACACGTAAGATATAATTCTATCGTTTTCCGAATAGACACTCTTGCTCTTTATCATTATTGAGAAGGAAACTAAAGCAAAAATAGAGGATAAGAAAGTGACTGAGCGGAGAATGAAGCGAGGCCAGGAAATCGTTGCCACCTTAGAATAAAGGCGATCATACTTGAGTCCCAGCTCAATTTCTGTCAACTGGAAGGCGTCCTCGGCTTCCTTTTCAGAAACCAAATCATTGGTGATTTCTTGATCCCAGTTGACGAGATCACGATTTTGGAACAGCATCTTATTAGACGTTTTGAACAAAAGACGAGCTTCATGAAGATATCTGACCTCACTTGAACTTTCGGTGCGGGACATTAATAAATAATCTTTAATCTGGATGCAAGGTCGTTTTGCAGAAGGTTGCTGTGACAAATTACTGGATTCCTTGCTTCTTTTCAAAACCCAAATCCTTTCACCATACTTGATCATTCCTGAAATAAAGATGGGAATGGCTACCAACATGAAGGCATTTTCTCTCAACCTGAACAAGACATAACCAACCACTCCAACTCGGGTTACTAGCTGAAGAAGGTGATTTATCAATAATTTGTCGAGTTCATGCATTGAATAAGCAGAGATAGTTCCAGGGCCACCAATGTGAACTAGAAGGATTGGTGCCCAAAACACTGGAATCAAGTTCGGATTTGTGGTGTTGGCTACGCTGCGAGCAAGGATGCCCAATGAAAAGATTGCCACCGAATCTGAGGACAGGTATGCTAACCAAAGAAAATCCCCGAGCCCAACAGTATACTTCCGTCGTTCTCCTAAAATGGTGAGGATGATTTGAAGAAGGAGACCTAGTAACATTAATGAGCGAATCTGCCATTCATTCCATAGTTCTTCAATATCTTGGGACAAATATACTAAACCCATCTTTGACGACACGTCCCTAGCAAACACATATTTTCAAAAATAAATCCACCTTAATCAGCATAGTTCGAAACAATTTGAGCAAAATGAACTTGAGAAAATTAAAAACAGCATACAAAATGACCTTTTCTTCACTGTTGTTCAATGGTCATTAGGGTGGTTTTGGAGAGAGTTGACGCGAACCCTAGCCATATGAATTTAAAACGTCTCTGCCTCGCAATCAAAATTGTTGGTCATCCAGCCAAGCTGCGATGCATAGCTTGTGCCAAATTACTATTGAAAACTAGTTAAATGCCTCTACCTAGTGGGTATCTACTTTAAATCATCCAATTTGTAAATAAGCGTACTAATTTCAATCAGACCATCTTAATTCTCATTGTGTTTATATATAAGTAATATCTATTTCATCCGTTTAATACCTAAAACTATTAAGTTAATCATTTTTTAAGATTCTTATAATAAATATATGGACTTTGTATTTTTTTTAATTATTAATTATTGAATTAATTCATAGTAAGTTAAAAAGAAATATTAAATATATACTTAAATAATACACGTGTGAAGCATGTGACAAAGAAATTAAGTCATTATAACAACATGTGTTCAATACATATTCATCCATTGACTTGATGGTTTTCTGAACCTATCAATAAAACTTTATTATTATCATAACAAAAATTTAATAATATTCAATTTAAATGTTTGATTGCTCTCCTATTTTAAAAGAAATAATACAAATTATATATTATGATTTAATAATTTTATGAAGAAATGACCAACTTGAAAAATAAAACTGGTGTAAATGACACATTATTCAACTAATATACTTTTACTTATCATAAATAGTTTTAAAAAACTTGAAAAGATTGATCTCGTATTAGAGATTTTTTTTCTTTTTTTAATACATGTATAGAAAAAATAAATTCAATACACATGTTAAATAAAATATTATATGATGATTTTTCATTAGATTTAAGTAAAATTAATAAACACAAAACTAAAACTCGATTCAAACCTTTTCATTTAATATTTTTTTTATTACTATCAAAAAAGTAATAAATACAAACAAAGACATCGATGAAATTTTTTCGTCTATAAAATTAATAAATCTAGTAATGTATATTCTATCTATCTAAGTTTTATTATAATATTTTTTATGTATATTTTTTTATGAGTTAATAGTTATTTTTGCAAGCACTTTTGTTTCATTAATTTTGTTGCATTATTTTTTTTTTTTTTGGTTCTTGTTCTTCGATAGTTGTCGTTATATTAATTTTTTATATACATTTTTAACCTTTTAGTTTTTCTCTATTTTAAGAATTAAAATATAATGAATAAATATCATATCATGAATATATATCATATCATTAGCATCGATCGTCGCTTTCATTATTGAAACTTGCAGCTAATATAACCACTAATTAATTATCATAAAAACGAGATAATTTTACTAGGTTAACCATCTAGTATGTACATGAAAAACAATCAAAGCAAAGAGACCATACAACACAGAATAAAATAAAATAAAATAACTTAGCCTGGATTGAATCTACTATTCACTAATTCAAAATCACCAACTTTTCCTCCGCAACACTTTCTGATTAAGAAACTGACTTGATTATGATTTACAGGCGAGCCAAGTTAATGCTCATGCGACATCAAAACTACTAGTAGGGGATTTGGCTGAGGTTAATACTGTTAAGAAATACTACAATATCACGATATGAAGGAACAATATATCTTGATAGTGTTCACGACGTGCTCAAATTGAGGTACAAATTCATTCATTAATTTTTTATGCATAAAAAAAAAAAAAATTAACCCAACCTTTCTACAGCAAAACTTAATGAAACAGCATCACCTTTATACCAACCTCAAATAACATTAATAAAAAAAATTAATGCATGAAACAAAAGCATACATATATATATACATACATTCACTCAGAACTTGCAGCTAGCCCCAAAGTTTGTTGAAGTAAATCTCTGCCGACCACGCTGCTGTGTAACCAGCTTAAGTTGGGGTCCCAATCCTAGTACTGCGCGACAAATTTGTGTTTTATTTATTGAGATAGTGATCTTTTTTATTCTTTGATAATAGAGATAGTGATTTATTTATGGAGACTGTGCAGCACTATGAACTTGAAAACGAAATACCCCTCACAAAGCGAAAATGTTAAACGTTTTTTATGCTGCACAAAAGGAATAGAATAGATAATTTCCTCTCGTCACAAGCTACATACAACTTTATAAAAGATTTAAAGGTGAATATATAGAATAAATTAATTTCTCTATTCACAAGCTAAACCTTGAGGACTTTGTTGCCTGACTCTACTTAGTTTCCATCCCAAATTGAATTACCCCTTGTTCATAGTATATTTATCGGTCAAAATTAAATTATCAATTTAATTCTCAACTAGTCTTTAACAATATCTACGTTTTTTTAATTAATATTTTTTTAAAAATTTTAGTATTTTTTGGTGAGGGCTCAAAAATAAATAATAAAAACATTCACACACGTCGTTCTAGATATTCATTCCTTGAAATATTTCTCTTGTAAACATTCACGTCATTTTCAGGTTTTGCAACTTTAGTCTCATCAGCACTCATAAATATTCATTCAGACAAGAGCATCAATTACTTTCCTTACTTGCAAGCTAAAGTAAAATTATAACTCGAAGGAAAGATCGATTGAAGAAGACTGTTGAAGTCTATCGGCCCGATTTTTGATTTGGTAAGACTAGGAAGGCCTCATTTTGAGGGAATAAAAGCTATGGGTTGGGTCAAAAAATCCTTTTCCACCAGTTTCATCTTATGGCTAAGCAGATTTTTTCTGATTTTTTTACTCTTATATTTATTCAAATCTTCGAACCAATACTTGGGAATTTTTTTAAACAGATACACATACAGAGACAGAGAGAGATTGAGATTTACCTAAAGCTATATGTTTATTTGGCTGCCTCTCCATATGATTATTATTATTATTAATATGTGATAGTGTTTTCAGTTTTGAACATAAATTAATATACTTAATCTTCGTTAAATATTATGTTTTCAATTTCCTTTAACATGGTAAACGGACTTCGAAGCAATTCATTGAAAAATGCATCCATTTTAGCTTCCTGAACAGATCGTTTGCCATGCAATGCATCCAAGTTATCTGAGGTAGTGTTGTGCTTCCTTTCTTTATGAGTATGCCAGAAAAGGAGAAGAAACAAGTGAATGGTCGTATCAGTATACCTTGTTTTGCTGAGCTCTATCGCTAACATAGTTGGAAGGTCAACCGGGAGATAGAACATGTAATTAGATAATCTTCTGCTGCTCATTACACAGTTTCTACTAGGATATTTTTTCCAACTAAACCAATCAACCGATTCATTTAATTCAATTAACAGACTAGTTTTTTTTTGTATTTTTTAGAAAAATTAAAATATAATTTATTTTCAACATTTCCTCTTAAACTTGATTTCTTTATAACTCCTAGCATATCTCTTATTTTAACAAAAACACCATATTTGAGTGACTTTGTGAAAATATTCGCAACTTGGTTTTGAAACTTTACATAATTGATTTTAATTTTTTTTGTTTTAATGCAATCTCGTAGGTAATGAAATCATATGTTAACATATTTACTTCTATTATGGAATACTGGATCTTTTGTTAAAGCAATAACTATTGAGTTATCCACATAAATTTTTATAGGCTTTTCTTGTGGCATTTGTAACTTTTTCAATCTAGCAATTAGAGGAAAATCTTCATCATAGTTAATTCCTTGATTTTGACTATATTTTTTTTGTCATTAATCTCGTCTTGTATCTCCTCACTTCTCATTTGATATTAATCTTTTCTTTGTAGATCCATTTGACACTTATTGACTTCTTCTTCTTCTTCTTCTTCTTATCTAAAAACCAATTTTCATGTGTCATTTTTTTTTAATTGATACAATCTTCTCTTCCATAGCAATTCTCTACCTTTCATCCTTTATAGCTTATTCAAACACTATAGAATTACATGTAGTAAGGTGACAATATAGTGTTACATCATCATCAATAGAATTAGTTACCTTGTACAAATAATTAAGGCTTCTCATTTTTCATGGTGGACTTGGTTAGTTGCCACTACTTGAGCTTTCACTAAAAAAAAAAGAAGAAGATAAATGTAAAGTTAAACTTATTGATTTTTGAAGAGATGTAACTATATGTTCTTTATAATGTTTATATTTCTCATCTTTTTTATTTAGAATAGGTAGAAAATCATATTTTTTCACCATTATCTACTTTCCAATTCTATTCTCCTTCTTCATCAAATTCGATATCCATTCTAACCACAATTGTTTTTTTTATTAGGATTGTACAACTTGTATCCTTTGAATTTTTTATCACACCTCATAAAAATTGTTGCTACCTTTTTTTTTTTACTCAATCTTCTAATAAATTTTTGAAAAAAAATCAAAATAGAAAAAACAACAAAAATCTCAAAAAAATACATTTTTGATATATTTACATCGTATTTAGTATTTTCTACATCGTCTAAAAAAAATTTAAATTTTAAATTTTTTTTGAACACATTTAACTTTTAACATATTATTTTTAAAATTATTATTTATCTCATTAAATCTATGTTAATATTACTCCTTTTTTTAAAAAAATCAAAATACAGATATTTGAAAGTAAAGAGGGGCACTTTTTTCCCTATCTCAACCAAAAACCAGCCGCCGCCCAAGGAAGCCCTCTCCCTTTGCCAAGCCAGCCCATTTCCTCATCTTCAACCTTCAGCCCGAGAGCCCCCTCATTTCCCTTTCCTTTGGACAAAAACCAGAGAGACCTCCCATTTCCTTCCTCCCCCGCTGCACCTCCATCTGCCCCGCAGCAGCTCCCCCTCACAGATCTTCCCCTTCCCTCTCTCACCCGAACACCCACCAGAACCACAAACGCCAGCCATCGCCATTTCCAGCACCGAACCAGATCCCCCCCCCCCACTCTCTCTTCAACCACAGAGTCTTCCACCTTAACCCCGTAGAGCCCTCTCCCAGACAGCAGCGTTTCCTTCCCTTCCGCCGCTCACCCTTGAAGCCAACGCCTACCTCTGGCCGCCTCCCCCGCAAAAAGGGAACGCAGGAAGGGCTGACCACCACCCCCATCTGCCTTTTCGTTCCTTCATCTTTATCCACAAGACAGCCTCCAGTAAGCCGACCCATGGCCTACCTCTCTTCCCCCGATCCGTTCTGCTTTCTTCTCCGTACGACCACCAAACCAGCTACCCTCACCTCCATCTTCGAACCAACAGAGCCGCCAGCCACTTGTAAAGGACAAGAAGAAAGTGAAACCAAAGGAAAAAAAAGCAGATCAGATCCTCTCGCTGCGTGGTTTTTCCCGCTGCGGCGTATGAACCCGCAAGCCGCCAGTGGCTTTGATGGGGCTGGTGGTCAGCCAAACATACTCTTATAAAATAAAACCAATAGTGCTCAATACCTCAATGTTAATACTTGGATTATAGAGTGTGATTCTTACAATGTTATTACTTGGATTAAATAGGTGATAATATCATGTGACCATGGCATTTAAAGGAAATTTTAGACCTATTGATTTAGGGCGTGTTTGGCAGTATGGTTGCGGTTGTTTTTTAAATAGTTTTTCGTGTCGAAATACATGTTAATGATATTTTTTTATTTTTTAAAAATTATTTTTGACATCAGCACATCAAAACGATCCAAAAAATACAAACCGCATTCAATTTTAACAAAAAAAAAAATTCAAAATTTGACGAAACGCAATTCCAAACACAATGCCAAACGATGCCTTAGTTGCGTGGCTTTCTTAATTATAACTTGGAGATTTATTTAATTAGTATGAGAGGGTTTCGCAAGTATAAATTTGCAACAATCTACTTTTTTGTATTCTCCTCTATGTTTAGCCATGTTCTTATTGGCTTTAATTGTTGATTATTATAATCTATGGTATTTCATAAAAAAAAAATAATAACATTAAAGAAAAAAAGAAGCAGAAGAAGCTAAACCCAACAAGCACTAAACTAGGAGATCAAGAGGAATATTGAAATAGAGCCAAAAGGCATCATATAATAAATAATACATGAGAAAGTTCCATCCTAATTGAAGCATTAATTAATAACTGTACGAATCCAAAGAAATAACAATAATACTCTATACATTTGGCCCAACAATATCAAGAAGCCTTTTAGACCGATCAGCTAATTGTTTACTTATCATTCCAGGTCGACATTGCTTACTTAAACCGAGATGTGCCATGAGAAGACACACATGAGTGAGTAGCTCCCCACCTTGGCTAAGTGCATGTACATGCTCCTTCCATCTACAATGACTTGCAGCATACATCAACATGTCCACCCACACTTCACTTATCATTTCCCATTTCTTGGCATTTGACCAACCATCCTGTGTCTCCAATGACTGCAATGACACAGCAAGCATGCAACCATCTAGTAGGGCTGACATTTCTCCTTCGTCTTGTTCTTTAATTTCCTTTAACATGGTAGACGGACTTTCAAGCAATTCATAGAAAAATGCTTTCACTTGAGCTTTGGGAAACGATAATGCATCCAATGCATCCAAGGTAATGTTGCACTTCACATCTTTATGAGTTCTCCAGAAAAGGAGACGACGCAAATGAATTCTAGTATCAGCATGCCTTGTTTCGCTGGGCTCTGTCGCTAACATATTTGGACAATTAACCAGGAGATACAACATGTAATTAGATAATGATCTGCTGCTCATTACGCAATTTCGAGTCTTGTCAAAAGTATTCTTCCGAGTATCATTGAAGTAACAAACACGAGTAGCAATGTGCCAAGTGAGGAGGCTATGAATGAATTCTACACCAGCGACAGTCCATTCAAATCCATCAAAGCAATGCCTGCTTCGAAGCACCTCTAAACCTCTCTCTTCCAATAGATTCTCAAGGGCAATGAAATCATTGGTAGAAGGATCGTACCTTGAACGTTTATTCAGGACTTGTTTGAAGATCAATTCTTTTAATTCCTTGTCCACCTTCTCCCTGCTATCAACGTTCCATTTCCCTGGAAAATACTTCTTAAGAATTTTGTTCACTGGTTTGTTTGATTGGGCACTTATCAGGTTGTGTTGTCCCATTGATGTTGACCATCTTTTGCTCTTCATGCCAAATGATACTAATGAAGAAAGATAATTGATTCGGGAGACAATAGCATATGCTATTTTACTTTTGCTAAGCCAAATCATACCCCAGTCGGACAAGAGATGCACAATAATAGAGTGACTTTCAAGGAAGACAACTCCAATCAGCAACACGTAAGAAATAATCCTATCGTTTCTCGAATAGACGCCATTGCTCTTTGTCGAGAAGGAAACTAAAGCAAAAATAGAGGATAAGAAGGTGATAGAGCGGAGAATGATACGAAGGCTGGAAATCATTGTCGCCTTATAATAAAGCCGATCATACTTGAATCCCAGCTCAACTTCTATCAACTGGAAGGCTTCCTCGGCATTCTTTACAGAAACCAAATCATAGGTGATTCTTTGATCAAAAGTGACGAGATCAAAATTTTTTAAGAGCGTCTGGAGCGCTTGGAACAAAAGATAAGCATCGTGAAGAAATCTGACCTCAGGTATACGATTGTTGTTGATAAAAAATTCAGCACTCGGGATGCAAGACACTTTCGAACCAGGTTGCTGCGATCCATTATGGTCTTCGTGGCTTCTCATCAAAACCCAAATCCTTTCACCATACTTGATAATTCCTAAAATTAAGATGGGAATTACTACCGACGTGATGGCATTCTTGCTCCATAACCGGAACAAGACATAACAAGCCACACCAACTTGGGTTACTAGCTGAAGAAGGCGACTTAGGAATAATTTGTTGACTCGATCCACTGAATAAGCAGTAATAGTTCCAGGGCCACCAAGGTGAACAAGAAGGATTGGAGCCCAAAATACTGGAATCAAGTTCCGATTTCTAGAGTCGGCTTCGCTGCGAGCAAGGATACCCAATGAAAAAGTTGCCACCCAATCTGCTGACAAGTATGCTAGCCAAAGAGAAGGCCCAAGCCAGCGTGCAGTAGAAAACTTCCGTAGTCTTCCAAAAATGGAGAGGAAGATTTGCAGAAAGAGACTGAGTAACATTAATGACCGAATCTGCCATTCAGTCCATAAATCTACAATATCTTGAGACAAATGGGATAAATTAATCTTTGACGACGCGTCCCTAGAAAACACATTTTTCAAGAATAAATCAGCATAGTTCCAAACAATTTGATCAAAACGAACTTGAGAAAATAAAAAATTACCTTTTTTTTTCCCTTTCCCTATTGTTGTTCAGTGGTCATTAGGGTAGTTATATAGTTATTGGAGAGGGAGGCGAACCCTAACCATATGAATTTAAGAACGTCTCTGCCTTTGAATCTAAATTTTTGGTCATCCAGCCAAGCCGCGATGCATAATTTGTGCAAATTACTACCCAACATCTTAATTCAAGTTATGTTTATTTCTAAGTATTACTATTTCATCCGTTCAATACCGAAATTCTAAACTGATACCTAAAACTATTAAGTTAATCATTTTTGAGGATTTTTATAATAAATATATGGACTTCATATTTTTTATTATTAATTAGTGAATTAATAGTAAATTGATAAGAAATATTAAACAAAAAAGTAGTTATTATAAATGAAGAAACAACAAAAACTTTAAGAACATGTATTCAACAAATATTCACGTTTAATTGCTTTTTTTTTAAATACAAATTATATATCATGATTTTATAATTTTATCAAGAAATTACCAATTTACACCATAATTCAACTAATATAATATTATAAATCTTAAATAACTTCAAAAAACTATGGAAGGATTGATCTCTCCTATGTTTGTTTTTCAATATCATATGTAAAGAAAATATATATTCAATATATATCTTAAATAAAAGCTTATAAGATAATCTTTCATTTGAACAATAAACACAAAATATACAGCTAAAAATTGATCTTTCTAATTTTCTCTCTCTATGTTTTATTACAATATTTTTTATTTATACTTCGATAGTTGTTATATATATATATATATATATATATATATATATATATATATATATATATATATATATATAACCTCCTAGTTTTTTCTGTAGTTAAAGAATTAAAATATAATGAATCAAAGGAAAGGGTTGATGAACCCCTAATATATATGAAAATAGTATCACTATCTGGCTTCCAACATAACATTTAGAATTAACGTCTTACCACATCAATAACATCTATTGTCCCTTGATAATTACAACTAATTTAACTACTAATTACCATTTCCCACAACCATTTTACCCTTGTCCCTTCCACCTTGTCCCATCTCCCATTTGAAACCAAATTAAATAAAATAAAAGGACATAAAAATTAGATGAATCATACTATCTCATTATTTTTAAAGAGAAAAATTCGAATATCAAATGCAAAAAAACACACATCTTAAAGAAAATAACTTCAATTAATTACTAAAAGTGCTTTTTACAATTTTCTAGTTTTCAAAACTTATTTTTTAAAATATCAAAACATTTCTCAACTTGTTAAACACATTCTAGTGGGTATTTGACTAAGTTTTCAGGCCCGGTTGGTCCTAGCTTGTCACACAGCGCAGTTTGGTTAGTATTTGCATCTATTTTTGGGACCGAATGGTTTCAACCTGGTAGGGCCCATTTCAATGAGTATTTGCATTGGATTTCAGTCATGGTTGGTTCCAGCCCATCAAGGCCCAATTGGGTTGGTATTTGCAATGGATTTCAGGCCTGGTTGGTCCTTGCTCGTCAGGATCTGTTGTAGTGATTATTTCACTTGGTCTTCTGAAAGTGTCTGTCCTGACTCGGCAAGGTTCAATTTGGTTGGTACTTGCCTTATTGGTCTTATCATGTTAGGGTTTGTTTTGGTGAGTATCTACCTTGGTTTTCAAGCTCGATGGTCTCGACATCTTGGGGCCCGTTTCGATGGTTCCGAGCATTCGACTAATGATCTAACATTACTAGATGGGGACCTAGCCTAGAAAGTATATGTCGATGGTCTAGAAGATGCTTTCATGGCTTAGAGGGACATGTCTAGGTCCAAAAAAAGATCTGGAGCAACCTGAACTGGTTAGTTCTTAAAACTGCGATAATAGAAGATCTAATTGTTGAATCAAATTAAAACTTTTATAGGTGATTCTATGAGCATTTTTCCATAGGGCAATAATTGTGCTACTAGAAGGAACGTTAGATCTTTCATAATCGTTTTTTGAGAGTTGATACTCCTAATATGACAGTTTTTATTATTTTTCCTATGTTGTTTGGGATTTTATGTTTAAATTTGGAGTTTATGTTTATTTTCTTGATATTTTTAGATTCTTAGTTGTTTTCTAGTAGAGGTAGGGTTTTCAAGCCTATCTAAAGGTATTGTAAACTTCTTAAAGAGGCAACCACCATATGTTTTAATTTGGAGAATAAAATTGCAAATTAAAGGTAATCCTCTTCGCTCATTAAATCTTCCAAGTCTTTTTCTTTCAATTTCATGTTGTTACTGACCTATTGAACTTTCACCTACATTAGTTTATTTCAAATCCCAACGATCCCAAGTTTTATATTGCTTGTTGGGTGGTATCGTTTTGAGGATATTTGTTTGTTTGTTATGTGCCGCTAAACAAACATGGTAAGAAAAGATCATAGAGTAGGGCATGTACAAAGGGATGTTTAGAAGGCTCCCTTTTAAGGGAGAAACATTTAGGAGCTCATCATAGAGGACATGTAGAGACAAATTCCAAAATTGACTTGTAAGCAAGAAGACAAAGAACAAGAACAAACCCAAAAGAGTGATCATGGGTCCTTGACTAGTACTATAAACTAAAAAGGATAATAGAGAAGACAACCTCATGATAGGGAAAAGCTTATATCTGATGATTTTGTGTTTCGCATCAAAATCCTCGAGTTAGCTGAAACCTTATAGATAAACGAGTTCATAGATTGATTGAACAAAACTGAAAGGATTTCAAGTATAAGGAGGTTTCTTAGTAGATGTCATAATCTATTTTTGGGTTATTCCTCAAATTCACCTTTTTCTTTTTTTCAAAATAAAAAAAATAAAAAAATAAAATAATAGCAAGAAGGTTGACATTTTGGCAAAAGCAAGAAAAATCAAGCTACAATTTTAGACAAAATTGAGAGCTTACTTGTACCTTATTTTACCCAAAAATGGAGAAATAATACAAATTTAAGGTCAAATTAAATCATTATTAGATGAATCTGCATAAAAAATTAGCCTAAAAACATAATTAAATTTTTAAAAGGCCAATTTAATTTAATCATGAGCCAATTTAAAGTTTAATTATTTTTAAGAATTAATTGGGGTCCAATTGAAGGATTTAATTAGGTGCAAGGACTTAATTATACTTTAAATAGGTCAAATTAATTTTATTAGGGGCTTAATTGGTGAAAACTTAAGTTTGGGAGCCTAATTGGGCTTAATTAAGAAGATTGGAATTTTAGGATACTAAATTTAATTTTTCCCAAGTCAATTAATAAAATTAGGAGAAAAATTGCAAAAAAAATCAAACTTTTGGGATCAATTAAGGGTTAAATTGAAGAAAATCACAAGGAAGGAGCAAAATGAAAAAGGCGCCAAACTCTAGAGACCCAATTGGCTGAATTTAGGGGTGAAATTGAAGAAATTTAAAAGTTTAATGGTCAAATAAGAGCTAAATTGAAGAAATTCAAGACCAGTGACCAAAATGAAAAAGACGTTAAAATCAGGGGCTTAAATTGAAGTTCATTAGGGGTAAGATTGCATAAAATTGAATGTTTGAAGTCAATTAGAAGTGTACGTAGGAATAATCACAAATCAAAGGACTAAATCAAAATTGGCCAAAACGACGTCGTTTTATTGCAACTGTTCATCTTCTTCTTTAGGTTTTCAGCTGAGAAGGTTACTCAAGGTGCCACCTTCCCAATGCATTTAGCGCTTCATTTCTTGACCAAATTGGACAAAACTTATACCAAAATAATCACTTGACATCTAACTACACCCTACTGTGTGGCCAACCTGATCTGCCATATCCTGCAACAAATCTGACAGCGCATGATGACTACTTTGAGCCAACGGTTGAGATCTTTTTAGGTCAAACCAAGAGCCAAAATTTGGCACTAGTGGAAACCAAATGTCCCTCTTCCAATCCCTATAAATAAATGAGGATTTCATGTCCTAAGAGAGGACAAATTTGGGTCCAAATTTGGCCAAAAATCATCCCCTCCGGTTTTCAGCTGTTAATTTCTTCCTCCCCTCTCTCTCTCCACCACCTCTGTAGCCCCAACTACCTTACCGTTGCCTCCTCCACCGATCGCTCCACCACAAGCCTCCAACAAGACCACTAGCTGGCCACCCCAGCGTCCGAGATAGCCATCGCGAACTCCTCTCTCTCTCCTTTATAAGTTTCTTCTCCCTCCTCCCACAGCTAACGCCAACCACCATTTCTTGCACCAATGCCACTTGAGCCACTAGTTAAACCTCCAGATTCTAACTGAAACTCATGCGTGAGGTGAGCTTCTCCTCTTTTCATCCCTCTCGTGAACTTCTATTCACGTTATGCAAATAATTAACCTTAAGGGGTGGGGTGGACCAGTTCTAGGTTACTTGGAGAGTAACGGTCTGTCTCATGACTTTCAGTCGGGGTTCATATTCGTGAAACATCCAACTATGAACTAAGTGTTTACTTGGTAATGGCAGTCACACCATGCACCAACCATTCCTTGTATAGACATATGACATAGTATAATGAAGTTTCAACCACATGAACTACTTATCATTGGTAAGATTTAGGATCTCATATCTATTAAATCTAAATTCATTGTTTTCTAATATTTATTTTTTTGCCACCACAAGGTCAAAGACCTATTTCCTTAATATACAGATATGAAGGAACAATATATCTTGATAGTGTTCACGACGTGCTCAAATTGAGGTACAAACTAATTCATTAGTTTTTTATGTATAAATTGTTTTTTCATTTTTAACCCAGCCTTTCTACAGAAAAACTTAATAAAATAGCATCACCTTTATATCCACCTCAAATAACATTAATATAAAAATTAATGCATAAACAAAAGCATATATACATACATTCACTCAGACCTTGCAGCCCCGAAGTAAGTTGAAGTAAATCTCTGCCGACCACGCTGCTGTGTAACCAACTTAAGTTGCGGTCCCAATCCTAGTGCGAAAAATTTGTGTTTTATTTATTGAGATAGTGGGTTTTTTTTTTTTTTTGTAATAGAGATAGTGATTTATTTATGGAGATTGTGCAACACCATATATGAACTTGAAAATGAAATTCCTCTCACAAAGCAAAAATGTTAAACGTTTGTTATACTGCACAAAAGGAATAGAATAGATAATTTGCTCTCATCACAAGCTATACACAACTTTATGAAAGATTTAACGTACACATTAAAGGTGAATGTATAGAATAAATTAATTTCTCTATTCACAAGCTAAACCTTGAGGACTTTGTTGCCTCTCTTTAATTTTCTGTATTTCTCTTTTTGGGCTTTATATCAATATATCTTCTCGATAATTGCCCAAAACCATACCTGGAGATTGTACAAGAGCATTATTAGTTGGTACTATGCAGCTTAATTATAATATGCTGGTTACAAGTGCTGGTTCCAGAAAATTTGTGTTATGAATTAGTTTTTACATACCTTACTTTGGCATAATTTCTCAAAACGTCACGGGTAAAAAAAATTGATATTGAACTCCTGTAGAACGATGATGATTACTTACAAGTTACAAAAGAGAGGAAATGTTAATGTTCTTTCAGAATAATTTACTTTCTCTTGTCACAAGGCAAAACTTTATGCTGCAGGCTTCTAGTTAACCCGTGATTATCATGGTCACACTTTCTGTTTTGGAAGAAAATCTTCATACGTACATCTAATTAGTAAAGTGAAGTAAAACATTCATTTTGTGTTATGTTTTTTGCTGTTAATTTCTATTTCCTCTATTGAGGTTTCTTTTTCAAGATTCTCTTTAGGTTTTTTTTGTGTTAATTAGAAATAATGTTATACAAACAAATTTTTCATACAAAATTTTATACAAATTACTTTCTTTATGGCAAGTCAATCATTTAAAATTTAACACATGAGTTTATTTAAAAAAAACTTAGTATGGAAAGTTTGTAATGATTTTACTTTGATTTATCATCGAAGCCTTTTTTTACCACAATCAATCAACTTCTTGAGATTGCCTAATTTATCAATCAATCCTTTTCGTCAATTTTTATCTGAAAATTGATGGAATTAATGATACGATCTTGTTTGTCCTTTTCCAATGCATATACTTTAAGGACTCCAAAAGAAGTTTCAATTTAATAATCATTCCTTAGCTATGATCATAAAAAAATTGATGACTAACCAGAAAACTGAAATCATAGTTTGTTAGCCAGAAAATAGTTAGTGAAGAACCTGAAGTGGAATGCTTGAGAACCCTAGAAAAACCTGGGTTTTGCTTCAATTATGTCCCACCAAATTGTGTTTTATTCGTAGTCATGATGTAACATAATGAATTTGTATATATATACTCTAGCATTAAAATCATCGTTCGTTCTTAATCAGAAAAATAGAATAAATCTTTTACTCTCACAAGTTAAAACTTATGTAAGCTAGCTGTTGTATCACCATGACTATCAATTCTCTTACAGCTGAAATAAAACCTTATTCTTGAGCGGGAAAATATCCAAAACAAGAAGAAATCACTCTCTCTTGTTCCAAACTAAAACTTTGAGAAAAGTGTATGAAATTGAGAACCTACATAACAATAACAGTACTCCACAAGTTAAGGACAACAACCATGCTATATTATACAAATTGCTATATTATAGGATGTGTTGTACTTACCTTGTATGGTGATATCTTGTGTAGTATGGTCTATCTTGTATTTTGTATGTTGTCCTATTTATATATATAGAGAGAGGATGACTATCAAAATAGGTCAAGCCTCCTAATATACATAAAACTCTACGTATTATCTTCTCGGATTTAGTATCAGAGCTTCCATCTTAACAAAATTCCTTTTTTAATGGATCCAATTTCTACAGCCAAAACTTATCAGCCTTTCCCTACCACTGCTGCACCCCTAGCCTTCTCAGAGGATCTTATTATCATGATTGTTTATTGGGATCCCTTGGGACTTCAATTGCTGCATTCATGGGTTGATCAAGTTCCTGATCTTCATCCTTCATTTCAGTAACCATAACTTGATTCTCTACACTCCCCCTTAATCTGGAGGGTAGACCACAGACATTCAAATTGAGTTGAACTTGTCTGAATTTGACTGGTGGCAATGGTTTTGTAAGTACATCGGCTAACTGATCTTTGCTTGAGATAAATTGAAACATGAGTTCTTTGTTACAGACTTGATCGCGAACAAAGTGGAAATCAATTTCGATGTGTTTGGTTCTTGCATGAAAGATAGGATTGGATGTGAGGTAGGTGGCGCCAATATTATCACACCATAAAATTGGGCTATGCTGTGATGGCAGACCAAGTTCATGGAGTATTGATTTGAACCAAGTGAGCTCTGCGGCTGCATTTGCAATTGCTTTATATTCGGCTTCTGTACTGTTTCTAGCCACTATAGGTTGTTGCTTGCAACTCCAAGAAATCAAGCTCGAGCCCATGTAAATGCAATAAGCACCAACTGATCTGTGATCATCTCTATCAGCAACTCAATCAGAATCCGAGTATGCCTAGAGTTTAAAATCAACATTTCTGGCAATGAATAAACCTGTCAAAACCAAGTGGTTGAGGTAGCGCAATATATGCTTGACAGTAAGCCAATGAGTGTCAAGGGGATTGTGCATAAATTTGCTAACTTTATGAACAACAAACGCCAAATCAGGTCTCGTTAAGGCTAGATACTGCATGCTACCGACTATACTTTGGTAGAGACTGATATCTATAAAAGGAGTGCCATCCGTAGAAGTAAGATGACAATTTGAGGCCATTAGACTGGTGCAGGGCTTGACATTATCCATCTTGCTTATTTTAAGAAAATCAACAATGTATTTACACTAAGTCAAATAAATTTTATCTAAGCACCGAAGTGCTTCTACTCCAAAGAAGTGATTCAGATTTCCTAGTCTTTGACAACAAAGGTGGCTAGTAAGGAATTAATAATGTTGGCGATGGCAGAAGCACTGGAACCTGTTATCAATATATCATCAACATATATAAGAATGTATATAACAAAGTTTTTTTTTTTGATAATCTATATAACAAAGTTAGATGACTGAAACACAAAGAGAGACATATTAGCCTTACTTTCATGAAACTCGAGAGACCTGAGTTCTGTTGAAAGTTTTGAGAACCAAGATCGGAGAGATTGCCATAAGCCATAAAGTGATTTGTGTAATTTACACACATGGTTTGGATATTGAGGATGAACATATCCTTGTGGCTGAGTCATAAATAGATTTTCATGCAAATCACCATGCAAAAACGCATTTTGCACATCTAACTGTTTGATAGGCCAATTATACGATACTGTAATAAAGATGACTACCGAATAGTCGCATGCTTGATGTCTGGACTGAACGTGTCCAAAAAATCAATTCCTTCTTGCTAGGGAAATCCTTTAGCAACTAATCAAACTTTGTAACACTCAGTGGTCCCATCGACCTTTTATTTATTTATTTTGTATATCCATCGACATCCAACAATATAGGTTGCTTGGTGTAGGTGATACCAATGACCAATTGTCGTTGTGTAGTAATGTTGAAAATTCTTTATTCATGGCCTCTCGCCAATGAAGTGATTTGGAAGTCTGGCTGTATGAAGTGGGTTTTGCCTCTGTGGGAACATTTTTTGCAATTAAGGCTCTCGGTAATGGATACCAAATAAAGTCATCACTTGATTGATGAGGTCATTGGATATTATTCTTTGATTGTGTGACCATCGAGTGAACATTGGTAGGGGCAGAGTGTGTATCAGCATGTTGCGATGGAATGGCAATATGAGAAATTTTCGTAGATGAAGCTGTTGTGCATACTGGACCGAAAGCAAACACAAATAAAACACAACACAAGCAGATTTACGTGGTTCCCCAAAACCGGGTATGTCCACGGAGGCAGTAGATTGTATATTATTGGAGGAATGATACAAACACTCAACTCAACCAAGTACAATCCCACAAAACCCAGTGTTTCACTCTTACACTCGGTGTTTCTCTCAAATCTGCACTATTTTCACTCTCACAGT
>Ga0325402_1001195_pt1 | contig 20663 bp, 5 predicted proteins | sample PopdelMetagenome_22_FD_207212 | JGI IMG/M metagenome (GOLD analysis project Ga0325402, IMG submission 207212) | Populus deltoides microbial communities from Bellville, Georgia, United States - Xylem-PdKOR-R3 | ecosystem: Host-associated > Plants > Phyllosphere > Stem > Wood/Secondary xylem...
AAGTGTCTCCCACATGACATAACTGCTTTCCCAAACCCTAAACCAATACCACCATACATGACTTTCAAGACCAATAACGCAATTGATTCGGCCCCAAATGAATCAGAGAGAGAGAGAGAGAGAGAGAAGGATCTTGCATCATTTACAGACCTCCATTGCAGCGAGCTGGAGATTTTCTTAGGGTTTAAACGATCAGGGAAAGACAGATGTAAGAGAAGCAGAAAGGTCTGATTTTTGTAGTATTTGGTGGGCTGTATGCTTATTTCACGGCTTTGTGAGCCCAACCCATTAACTCAATCATGATTAAGCTGGTCGTGCTAAAAAACAATTTCTCTTGATATTAGGTAGCGCGGCGCCCAAATGCTGTTTAGCAAAATTCTAAAAAATAAATTTTTTAAAATTTAAATTTTATTATTATTTTAATATGCTAATGATAAAAATTAATTTAAAAAAATTAAAAATAAATGTATTATACATATATTTTTTTTTTCTGGTAAGTTTTTTAATTTGAAAATTTTTTTAAATTTTATTATTTAACATTAAATTATTTGAACTTGAGTATGTAATTTCACAAGTTGTAAATCTGAAACATTAATTCATGTTTAGAAGATTTATCAGGATTAATTATTGTTGATTAAAATAGTAAATTTATCATTTTATCCCACAAAAAACTTTTACATTTGCTCTACTTCAATTATTGTGGATTAATAATGATCTTATGAGCAATCTAGTCTTTTAATAATATCGATAATAATCGTTAAAAAACCATTATTATTTTTTTTCATTCTTTGATATTGGATTTGTTGTAAAATAGACTTCATGAGTGATTTTTTTTTCTTATTTTTATATGGTTATCATGGTTTCAAACAAACATTTATTTTAGTGTTGGTGCTTGAAATTGCAAGCATCAATTTTTTATCATATAATTAAATAAACATTGTTTTAAAAAAAGTTACCAAACCCAGTTGACTCCATGAATCAAGTTGTGGGGTGACCGAAGTCATCCAATATGTCATCATCTCAATACTTAATAAAAAAAAATTTTTATCTTGGTGTTGTTTTATAAGTTAAGTAATGTTTTTATCAGTCATCTGGATTGCCTTTGAATCCATGACATAAACCAATTCACATTAGGTCAACTTTAATCCTGTTTAATTGGAAACTTACGCTATGTAAAAAGTCACGTTGAGAGGTTTTAAGATTTACTTGTTTCCCAAGTTTAATGACATTGTCAAAGAAGCCCCCACGATTTTAAAATTCTTTTTTACGTTTCAAAAAATTTAATCTAGCCCGCGATGGAACACGGGTTAATGGACTAGTCTCTACATATAATTTCGGTTCGAGTAAACTTTTTTATTTATTTATTACCCCTATGAAATCATCAATGTTCCAATTCTACCTTTAATAGTTTCAAATATCTAAAAATCACTCTTTTAGTTGTTAAAATGTTTAAATTTTAATTGTTATCATTAAATAGTTTGCCTTTTCAATTGAGTTCTTTTGGGTTTTTAAGTGTTTTTATGAAATATAATAACATAGATGAGAGTTTAATAGGAAAATATCAGCATAAAGTGTTAATAAAAATATAAAGAAATAGAGCTTTTCATTACTTATTTAGTAGTAAAGGGTAAAGTTGAAACTTTATAAAGTTACAATGGAAACTATTGATATCCTAAAAAATCAAAGTAGCTTGGAGCCAAGGCATATGCCTTGGATAATTTGTTAATCTCTTGGTTATGGCAATCTGATTCATTCTCTCTAACCAAAGTAGCTGGAGGCAGGTGCTTGATACTTGTAAAAGATTCTCTTTTATGAATTTAAAGACTCTCTGATGATTAAGTAACTTTTCGAGAGAAAATACGATAATAATACATAGAGATACTCTAAAAATAAATATCTTATGGAGAATGAAGATTTCAAACTTTTTGTTTAAATGATTCATGGTCTAGTTATAATCCATAAGTCTTTTTATGGAGAGGAGTGGCTAAAGTATAATATTGTCTTAATAGTATTAAAGATGGAAATATCTTTGATATATATTAATGAAGAAAAATATTCCTAACATATGTATTAATTGGGATGGAAATATGGTAAGCTCTTAAGGAACTTTTATACACTATCTCTTACATAACATTAATATCGATAGAAAATATGATGGGTCATTAAATGACTTTTATACTTTTAATAGGTGTAGAGAGAGTATGATCCAAAATGTATTTATGCCCAAAGGAGATGGGTCACTCTCTTAGCTAAGCCTAAGGGAGGGTCATTTCCTTAGTTAAGCCCAAGGGAGGTTGAGTTTTAGACGGGGGTTTTAGGCCTCTAAATTTAGGTTTATTAATAGCCCCCAAGTCTTTATAATATTTATACACAAAAATTTGTAAAAATACTTGGTACGATGAGTTTATCTTTGTTTTAAATCGGATTAAATATGCCTAAAACAAACTTATTCAGACATGTATAAAAAATGAATTTATAATTATCCTATATTTACCCATTCATCTTTTTCTTGTCCAACCTTTAAATGTGTTTGATGAAAATTATTCAAGATGCCACCTAATAGCTTTCATCTAAGCCATAAAACATCTATAGTTTGTGGATTGCATAACCTTGGAATCATAAAATACAAACATGAAATGTATTATAAACTTAATTTTTTGCAGGTGGTTTCCTGTGAAGCTCGCAACAATGTTTTATGGATTAGTCCATCAACATGTTATTTGTCCTTATAATGATTTGAGTTTTGAATGAAACTTTTTGAAATGTCATACCTTAGGATAACCATATTGAGACATAAAACATCACAAAGAAAGAAAATGAGTTTAGTTATCTTTTATCGATAGAGAACGAACCATGCTACCAAGCTTTATTGATGAAAGATACACCTTTTTCAACCAATACCACACCCCTCTAAACAAACAAAAATTTTATTAAAGAGATTCAAAATCTTGATAAATAAGGACTTGAAATAACAGCATATATATAGATAAAACCAAATCTAAAACTAAGATCAAATGAAACCATAAAGCTAGATCCATAGAGATTTAGATCTTATTTATTCAAAATAGACAAATGAAAAAGATATGGACAAGGAATACATAAAAGAGAATAATAGAAAAAAACAAAAAAGATCCAAAAAAGAATAAGAGGAAGTAAGGAAGATATAGGGGCTAGTCGTCAGCAAGAAATAGGCTAGTGGTATCCCACGATGACTATAGGGAAAAGTTTTATTTTTGGTTTAAGAAGAAGGTTTTTTCTCTCATTAATAATTTTCAATGAAAAATAAAAAATGTGAGTTTTATTTCTATTTTAAATTGAATTGAATGTGCCGAAAACTAATCTATTTAGACATGTACTAGATTAATGGTCCGTGTTATATCGTGAGTTGGGCTAAAAAATATTTTTAGCGTAAAAAAAAGAATGTCCATGCCCTGCAGGTATGTTTTAAAGAAGTAAAAGAAATCTATTAATAGAATCATAAAACCGACTAGATCAAATAAGATAGTATTATTTATTTAGATGATAAAAAGAATGGGCAACAATACTAAATTGACCAAATTAAAAAAAAAAAGTGATCATAATATCCTGCACAAAAAAAGCATTTGCTAAAAGTAAAAAACATGATGGAGCTTAATTCCTAGCCAACCCACCGCGAAATGATGAAATTGAAAAAAATAGCAACAAAAATAACCCGAGTCAACCTGAGTTAACATGACAAACATGGAAACCGAGTTATGAGACTACAAACCAAATAGAAAGAAAAAAAATACAAAGCCCAATTCCAAAGAAAAAAACCAATGTAGAATAGTGAAATAAAAAAAATCAATAAAAAAAAAAACACCTACAAACCTGGGGAAGGCCACCAAACCCTATCACCTGGATCATGTGAATAGGATAACCTAGTAGAAGACAAAATCGAAAAAAAAATTATAAAACTCAATTCTAAAATCAATCAAAATTGAATGATAAAATTAAAAAAAAATAGCCCCATGAAAGACTCTAGTCAATCCGGGCTAACCTGTTAAATTTGGGCCAGTCATGAAATCAGGCTAACCTTATAAAAAGGAAACCGAAGAAAATCACGAAGTCTAATTTCTAAAAAAATCAAATGTTGAAGGATGAAAATAAAATAGAAAATCAATGAGAAAAATATCCCTAAAACAACACTAATGTCAACTCGGGTTAACTTTTTAAACTTATGACCCAGGTTAATTTTTAGACTGGGATCACCGTAGATGGAAAAACAACAAAGCTTAATTCCTGACTAACCTGATATCGAATGATGAAATTAAAAAAAAAATCAATTTTATAAAAGGATCCTAAACAAAAAAATAGCAATCAAAAGAACGGGGATTAAATTTAAAAAAAAAATTGAGAGGACAATTTACAATCTTGGTTCGATGGATGAAATTGAAAAAAAAAATTAATTTTATAAAAAGACCCAAAACAAAAAAATAGTGATAAAAAATGATGATCAAATTTGAAAAAAAGAAGACAATTTAAAATTTTGGATTAAAGAGTGAAATTAAAAAAATTAAAAAATGATTGCAAAAAAAATAATAAAAAAAAAGAGTGAAGACCAAATTTGAAATGACAACAACATTAGAGGACAACTTTGAATTATGAATAGATCAACTTAAATTCCAATGAGAAGAGAGAGAAAAGAGGGAAATAAAAAAGAAAGTGTCGTATGTGACATGTTGTAGATCTTCAAATGACATGCGTCACCCTAGATGAAAAAAATGTCGTGATACTAACACAGCTACAAAAGGCGGTGTTTAGCCATTAAAGGAAGCCGCATGTGCCACTAAAGTGTTATGACTTCCTTTTCTCGTTGATGCGTGTATTGCACACCTCGACCAATCTTCACATGCTTGTTAATTTTAGTCCCCTATATTTGTTTTAGTATAAAATTATTGGGTTTCTCGTATATCATACACGCAGTGAAAACTATAAAATAAAATTATTTGAGAGTCTCAAGGATCCCATTAGATAGATCTAGAGTTGTTTAGGGATTTGTTACCTAAAGACCTGATCTTTTTTTGGCTTTAGATAATTCTTTAAAGACTGTGTTGCCATAAACCACAAGTCATCCAATTGTGCGACCTCCAACAGTAATCCACACGAACCACCCGTGAGAAATCTCTCAGATTCTTATTTAGGAGAGAAGGATTGCTATGCCTAGAATGTTAACTCTAATTTTATGTTTGTATAATATTTTTGTCTAACAGACAACCATAACTATATAAAATAAGAGACATAACTTACTATTTATAGAGAAATATGAAGAACCTTATAAATTGGCAAAATATCAATTTGCTCCCTGAATAATATCCATATATTAATCAGGAGAAATTAACTTAATCAAGTTTTTCGTGTTTTTTTAGGTTTACAAATATAATCCATGTATTAATTATATTCCAGTCTTAATTTCTAAAATATATTTTAATCAAATCATACTTCATTAAATCATCACAGTTTAATTTCTAACTAATGGTTCTTAATGTGTGTAACACATTAGGTTCCTAATATATTGGTCCAAATATAAATTATAATTATAATTAAATAAGTTAAACAATTTAATTTGTTATCAATTAAAAAATTGATAAATTTATACTTGAAATTCAAGTGCATTGTCTAGCAACGTGTCATGATCCCTCAAATATTAGAAAAGTCATTAGTGGTGTCGCACGTGTGCGGCGTCGCGGCGATCGCCCACCACCTACATCATCAGGTATGGTAAGTCTATCTATTCCGGCAAATATGGAAAGATAAGGAATTCGTTTCTTTTATCAGTGAAAAAAATAGAATGGGAGTCGCCACCTAGTATTTTGGTCACTAGGAACCCTAACTGGTCTCAGAGATCAGGTACGGAGACTGATTGCGTAAAGAGAAGGTATTAGCACCCCAAATACGCTCTACCTAAGGTAAGCTACATTGTTTTATTGTCTGATAAAAAATCTAAGGTCTTATCATGTCGGTCCTTCTATGGTTCAAGAAAAGCCCTCCTCAGTAAGGAGGTTCTTATATTATGGGGTAAAACTTAACCGTTCTAATGTCTATCAAAAAACTATCTTTTTAATATCGGGAATACGTTTTTCGTATAAATTCATAATCCCAGATATTAAAACAAAACAAAATTTTTTTTTGTTTTTTTGAAATATTGGCAAAGTTCTCATGACTTTAATAAACTGATTATTGAAGCCAAAATGTATGCTAAGATATAATATATATTTTTCTTGAAGTTTTCTTTGTTGTATAAAAATATAATATGATTTTTTTTTAAGTTTTGAGAGACTTGGCCGTATGTATGAAAACAAATTTTTTTTTGAAAACTGAGTATTTTAATACCAGATTTGTATCTTTACGATATAAAAATACAGATCGATATTAATCAAAATGGCATAGAAAAATACACGGGAAAATCATAATTTTCAAAAATATATATTTTAAAATGAATTGGCTGTATTGGTCCAACGACAAGACCAGACTCAACCCAACTGCGTAGATTGGGCTGATGTTCCAACATAAAAACAAACTGGGCCAGACCTGAACCAATTGTATGGGCTGGGCTTGTATTGGCCTAGCTATAAGGCTGGACTCAGCCCAGCTGCATGGGCTGATGTTTCAGCCCAAAAGAACAAAAGGGCTGGTTACTGTGCTGCGCACAGTAAGTAGCCAAATATAATTAGCTAGTTACTGTGCACATCACAGTAACTAGCTAATTAAGTTTCATTTGCTGCAAAACGTGAATTGCTCACGTTCTGCATGCAAATGAAAATGAACAAGTAAAAAATCGGCGGGGGAGGGGAGAAAGTTACCTGGAGCGGGAAAGCACGGTTGCGGTGGGGGAAGGTGGCGGTGACAGAGGCGGTGTTTTCCTTCCTTCTCTCCTATCTCCTCTATTTCTCTTCTCAGCCCCCTCTCCTCTGTTTTTTTTTGTTATCTTCTCTTTTTCTCCTCTGTCTCTTCGGGGCCGTCAGCGGCGGTCAGTTGGTGTGTTGTGGCGGTGGAGAGGTTGCACGATGGCAGCTGTGGTTGTTCTTCTTCTCTAGTATTCTTTTTTCTTCCTATGTCACTTCCTGTTCTTCCCCGCTTCTTTGATGGCTTCCCTTTCTCTCCTCTGTCTTCCCCAAAACGTCCCCCCTTCTGTAATATTTCTCTCCGGTTGCTGCTTTCACTTCTCTATTCTTTCCCCTTTTTTTTCTTTCGTTTCTACCCTTTCGGTCCCTTTCTTTTCACCCTTTTCTCTCTAAAAAAATTATTGTTTCTCTCTTTCGGTCTCTCCTTTCTCTCTCAAAAACTGTCGATTTCTCTCTCTCAGTCTCCCTTCCTTTTTTTTCTCCCCTTCATTGTCTTCTTTCTTCTTCTTTTTTCCTCCTCCCCTGTATCATCCTTTCGGGACAGTATTTATAGGGGCAAGGGGAGCCAGGTCGACCCTACCCTGTCCCATCTCTGCCCATGCATGGGATGCATGTCTCCTGCTCTATCACGGCACCGACAGAGGTGGCCAATGGAGGCGTCGCTTGCGGGGTACGGCTGCTCTAGCATCTCATCATAAACCGGGTGGCGTCTAGTTTTTCCTCTAACAGAGCACGTGGGAGGGAGCGGAAGAAACAAGGAAGAAAAAAACAAAACTTCTCTTCCCATGTTGCACATAAGAAGAAACAGTGCCTCCTCAAAACGGCATTGTTTCCTCTCTCTCTCTCTCTTTTAAAGAAATGCATGAAACGACGTCATTTTGCTTAAAATGCGTCGTTTCATTTAAATGAAAACTGGTGCCAAAGCGCCAGATTTCAAGTCAATCTTTCAATTTGTGCTCATTTTGCATTTTGGCCTTTCGTCTTGGATTTCTTCAATTAAATCCCCGATTTACCATCAAACTTCAATATTTATGTAATTAAACCCTTGATTTGACCAAATCAATTCTAAAAAATTATAATTTGACCCCAGAACTTTAATTCCTTCCAATTAAAACCTAAATTGACTTAAAAAACATTTTTTCTGCAATCAACCCTCCATAAATTCAATTAAACCTTCAATAAAATTTAATTGAGTCCATCAACATTTGATTTTGTACTTTTCTTCCTCAAATAAAATTTTCTTAATCAATAGGGCTCTCACCGGTCAATGATATACTGTCAAATTTTAATATTTGTATTTTCGAACCTCCTCAACCAATTTTGACCATTTTTTTGGGCGTTCTGACATCCTCTTTTTACTAATATTTTTTTTGATATATTATATATATTTATTTTTTATTTTTTTATTTGTTTTATATTTTCTCTTTTCTTGTGTGGGGACCCAAAATGGGTTACAATAGATGCCCCTTCTTTACAATACTTACGGAGCAAAGACTTTGCAAAGTAAGTTTTGTAAAGATAAACAAAAGTGAACTTCCAAAACTGATCTTCTCACAACTCGGTTGATCTGAAACTCTGCCTTTACAGCAATCCTCTTCAACCAAAACCAAAGTCTACTTGGTTAGGCTAAACTGAGATCCCTTCACCGATCCCCTTCAACCAGAACCAAAATCTCTTCGTGGCTAGGCTGAACTGAGATCCCTTCGCCGATCCCCTTCAACCAGAACAAAAATTTCTTCGTGGCTAGGCTGAACTGAGATCCCTTCATCAATCCCCTTTAACCAGAACCAAAATCTGTGTGGTTGGGCTAAACTGAGATCCATTCGCCGATCCCCTTTAACCAGAACCAAAATCCTTTGTAGTTAGGCTAAACTAAGATCCCTTTCGCTGATCCCCTTTAACCAGAACCAAAGTTTGTGTGTGGTTAGGCTAAACTGAGATCTTTTCGCCAATCCCCTTTAACTAGAACAAAAATCCTTTACAGTAAGGCTAAACTGAGATCCCTTTTGCCGATCCCCTTTAACCAGAACCAAAGTTTGTGTGTGGTTAGGCTAAACTGAGATCCCTTCACCGATCCTCTTTAACCAGAACCAAAATCCTTTGTAGTTAGGCTAAACTGAGATCCCTTCACCGATCCCCTTTAACTAGAACCAAAGTCTTGTGTGGCTAGGATAAACTGAGATCCCTTTCGCCGATCCCCTTTAACCAGAACCAAAATCCTTTGTGGTTAGGCTAAATTGAGATCTCTTTTGCCGATCCCCTTTAACCAGAACCAAAATCCCTAAATTGAGACCCTTTCGCCGATCCTCTTTAACCAGAACCAAAGTCTGTGTGTGGTTAGGCTAAACTGAGATCCTTTCGCCGATCCCCTTTAACCAGAACCAAAATTCTTTGTAGTTCGGTCAACCTGGAATCCCATCTGGCGACTCCCTTCAACCAAAGATAAAATCTTCATGGTGGTTAACTTAAGATTCCTTCTGGCAATCTCCTTTAACCAAAAAAATATGTTTCTTCTTCAAGATGATTGGGTTCAAATTGAAGACTCTTCTTCATTGATCTTCTTATTTCTTTGAGAATTCTTTAATGTTAGGGTTTATCTCATCTTCCTTCCATTCCAGGGTCAAAACCATGATTCTTTGTTGTTTATCAACTCAATGATTCTTTCTTTGTCCCCAATCTTGCTGGACTACATTGAGGATTTTTCCTGCAACAAATCAAAAATATATGCAATGCTTCAACGTTAGATGACATGTATGCATCCTTACCTGATTTGAAATATAGCCCACCTCTTCAATGTTCCATCATCATAGGGTGCCTTTGTTTGTTATTCAAAGCTTTCTTTATTTTTTCAGTGCATTGGTTCATTCATGTGCTAGCTTTCCACTTAGATGTAAGTGCAGTGCCTATCGTGGGCTGTCCATGACGATTACTGCTCTCATTGCTTCTCAAGCTTGACCATGCTTCCAAGTGTGGTGTTGCTCGATTGATCATGAAAGAGTTGAACAAATCATCCATCTCCTAGATTCTCTCAAGAATCGTCCTTTGATTGGTTGTGCGTGTTTTGCCAACACCTCTCAGGAGGTTTTCTAGTGTTTAACATCATTTTAGATTGCCAATCAGTCATGGACTTGCTCCCAATTAAAACAATACTCTTCAAGTATATGTTATCATCAATCTTCTAGGAAACTATCCAATCGTCCAGACATGCATCTCATAGCTTGCAATAAAAGGCTCATGGTTGTATGCTCAGTGTTCTTCTCAATAGATTCTCCTCAGCTCATCTAATATATTGTGAAGAGAAATGTCTCAGCCTCATCAATAATGTTGCTTTTATCACACATACTCATGCGGTGAAGTGCGCATTTGGGCTTCGGAACAAATTGTCCCACAATCAGTATTCATGGTGGGTGCCCTTTCCGACATTCATTCAATGCAGTTGTGTGATAACATCTGTCGATAACCACATTTCAAAGGATGACAATATAAGATTGTCCTTCAAGTGCAGCATTGTTCCACAGTCAGTCTTAGTGGTGTGCATTTTTTCGCCATTTAATTACATTCGTTCGTGTATCCTCATCGATCGATAACCATGTTTCAAAAGATGATGATATGAAAGTGTCCTTCAGGTACACCTTTCTTTCTCAATTGCTGACAGGGTTCACTAGAGCATGGACTATTTTGGAACGACATTGCCCTCAGTATAATCTGAATGTGCTCGTTCATTGATTATCTTTCTTTGAACACTATTGTCTTCAATTCATTGACTCATCATTTAATCATCTTTCATTGCCTCATAGCTGATCTGAATACTGCTTGTTTTTCCTTCTCAGGGTCCACTATATTGCCCTCAGCTACTCAACTTTTCAAAGAGTGTCGAGGAGCGTCAATGTCATTTCTATCAAGTATTTCACATACTCAAACGATATTCTTCTATGTTCGATAACCTTCCTTGTTTTGGAATCAACTCTCGCGTTTCAAAAATTATGTCTATTCAAGTCTAATTGTTGAAATGAAATCAAAGAGATGTCAATTTTGAAAAGATCTTTTGAAAAATCAAGCTTTTTGGTCAAAGACCTAACACACATTATTCAAAATATACAGTCCTTTGATTGTCATGTATTTTGAAAACAGAAATTAACCCGTTGTAAGACTAAAATGGCTTTATTTTTTTGGTTATTTCTATATATTTTAGACTTTGATTTTGGGTATATCTTTTGAGGGTCTGTGATGAGGTGATCTTTTTTTATGAATTTCAAAAAAAAACAAGATGCTTAAGTTAAAACTCAGGCTTTATCAAGAAAGGTTGTTTCTCTTCTTAGCACTTATTTTATCAGCATGCATAATAACCAATAACTTAATTCATGAAGTCATGACCCTTATGGAAAAATTCTTCAAGTTTTGAGAGCGCTATTTGTCGGTTCAAATTGTTTTCTCGATTAAAAAGGGCTTTTAAAAGCACGTAATGCAGGCTATGGTTCATGGCTATGAAAGAAAGGAATTTAATAGGGTCAAAAGGTGTTTGAGGGTTTGAAAGACCTAGGATCAACATCAACTATTCATCAACGCCTTTTCTATTATTGTCTTTGTAGAGGAAACGATATATAACCTTGCTAACCTCAAAGATCAGACTTCTCTTAACATAAGTCATAATACAAATCCACCTTTCCTTAATGAATAACCAACCTCAATCATCTGATAACATCAGAGGCTTTATAATGGATACCAAAAGTCACGTTTATAGCTTTGTCTTTTTTCTGGTATTGACTTTTATTGTGCCTTTCCTTTATTGAAATTTCTTTTGCTCTTCATAGAATTGATAAACATTCTCCTTCCTTTATCTTTGACTTGTCTTTAAATGAAGGCAATTTCAACTTTTTTTTTTCAATCTTTTTTTTTTTTGCTTTCTCATAGCCTTCCTTAAAATTTGCTTATATGCCCCCAGTCTATGTGTTTTCTTTTAGCCCTTTCTCAAAGCTTTCTACTGATTGGACTTTTGTTTTAAGCTTTCCTCTTTATCCATTAATTATATCAATGTCTTCAAAATATCTCTCATTTGCCCCCAGTGTGGGGTGTGATCCTGGTCAGGGTTTTTATGAAAAGAATATTCTATCCAGCTCAAAATGGGACTACAAGGGATATAATCTTTAAAAAGTGAACTCATTTCAAGCAAGGTCGGTTAGAACCGATAAATTTTGATCTCGTCTAGTGTAAAGGTTGGGACTTGTAAGCATCATGATTCACGAGTCCATAACTACTGAAATCCACTACACGTCATTATGCATACTGTTAAAACCTAGTTATATGGTGTATGGTTCAATTTTGTGTGTGAGCTCAAAATTTGTTCGGTCACCTCTTGTTGTTTATCATGTCATTTCAACAATCATCGAGTCATATCTGTAATCAAAACACTTTTAATCTTCAGGATTGACTAACCTTTATCGCATGTTGGAGTTTGATCAAAATATTTTGTCAGAATAAAAAGCTAAACATCTGTTGCTTTCAAAACAACAAAGAGACAAAAACAAGACATGTTTCGTTAAAGGATGAGATGTGATCCCAAAAGAAAATGCAAAATTCCATAACAATATGATTGACAATTGATTGTCATTCTTGAATCAGCTTTTCTAGCAATATCTGTGTTTTGCCAAGTATTTTCGATCACATGTCATTCTAAAGATGCTCAGGGGACAATATAGCCAATACCACCCTCTTTCACAGAATCTACTCGTCTCTTGTTCACCCACTTCCGGACTCGATTCTTGAAATTCTTGCAACTGTTCAATTGAAATGGCCGAGGACCCCACCATGACATCACATCTCTTGTCTGGATTATACCACCTTTGGCAAAGATATTGGATTAGTCTATGATACAACGAGACTTGGCTAGACCACATAATTAAGGTTTCCTACCGTCAGAGTCTTCTTTTGATTTATCTCTCATTATTGTTCTGGAATCTTTGGCAGAACCTTCAATCTTTCCCATCTTGATAGCTTGTTCAATTTTTTTGGCAATCCATACAACTTCATGTCGATCTTCCAATGTTGTTGTTGTTGTTGTTTTAGGATTGTTGAAAACCTCTTAATAGCTAGGTAATCCTGGCAGCGCACAAAAACAAAAACGTGTGGAATCGCACATTGTCAAAACTGGAAGAGAACCTGATGAATCTAAAACTCTTCTATTTCCTCTTTGATTCCTCACTGATGGTGCATCAAACAGCCACCTGTGGAAGGAGTTCTGTTATGTTGAAGTTTCAGTCTTCTTCATGTTGTTTAGTCCAGGTTTGTCTTTTCTCTCTACTTCTGTATTTTAATGCTGACACTGGTGGGAGAAAATTATAGATGGTCTGAAACTACTACATCCCCTCTTGGATTCCTCACTTGCAGTTTAACAAACAAATTTTTATAAAGAGAGCTCTGCCACATAGAAGTTTGATGTATGCTCATGTTTTTCAGACCAGGTCTGGCTCTTCAACCTACTATAGTGTCCTCGTGCTGAAACTGATGAGAGAAATGTTTATAGCATATGCAACTAATAAACCCCCTCTTGTGTTCCCAACTTGCAGAGCCATAAACGAGTTTTTATAGAGAGAGTTCTGCCACATTGAAGTTCGACGACTGCTCATATTTTCAGACCAGGTCTGACTCTCCTGCCTACTATAGTGTTTTGCTGGTGCCACTGGTGGGGGAAAGTTTCAAAGCATATGAAACTACTACATCTCCTCTTGTACTCCCCACTTGCAAAGCTACAAACGGATTTTTGTAGAGAGAGCTCTGCCACGTTGAAGTTTGACGACTGCTCATATTTTTGGACCAGGTCTGACTCTTCTGCCTATTATAATGTTTTGCTGGTGCCACTGGTGGGGGAAAGTTTCAAAGCATATGAAACTACTACATCCCCTTTTGCATTTCCTACTGGCAGATCCACAAACAAATCTCTACAGAGAGAGCTCTGCCACGTTAAAGTTCGACGACTGCTCATGTTTTCAGACTAGGTCTGACTCCTCTGCCTACTACAGTGTTTCGATGTTGAAACTGATGAGAGAAAGTTTTATAGTGTATGAAACGACTATATTCCCTCTTGCATTCTCCACTGGCAGATCCACAAACAAATCTCTATAGAGAGAGCTCTGCCACGTAGAAGTTTAGTGCCTAATCATTTTTTTTCTTTCCAGACCAACATCTTGTGCTGCTAAACTGGAATTGAGCTCACAATTGGGGTAACTTCAAAGAAGACTAATGCATCATGCATAAAAGGCTAGCAGTTATTTGGTGCCATTAGAAGATGTGGAGGCGATGAACAATTAACAATGCAAGTGAACAAGAACAAAGGTTGTCATTAGTTGATGACTGAAGCCATTGTTGCTATTGTTCATGACTTAAAATGAGAGGTGCAGCTTCCGTTGGACGTGGACAAGTAGTGTTCTCATATAAGACTGTGCAGACATTCCCTTTTCATCTAATGCTCAACACTTGTTCAAGCATATCTGAGTCTAGCTACTTCACATTTGATGCTCTCAACTTCTTTTTGACAATGAGCCTTTCTCTGACCCCTTTCTTTATTATCCATCTTTTTTCATCCAGTGCAGTAAACCTCGGATGGGGGAACCTATTTTTCCTCCCGGTACATGCATGATAAATGTATGAACATGTAATCTATATGATAAACTCGCCCTTCGAAGGGTGACATATGGTCGTAACTCTTGTATGATGAAATAAAAAAATTTTATTCTTGCTCAAACTCTATAATAGAAATTTCTTGAGTGATGACCATTATATCCCCCAAAAGTCCTACATTCAAAATGCTTCAAGAAGGGTTTGTTTTGATGCAAAACAAAAAGTAGGGAGCATACACCCTAAAGGTAAGTTCTAGTTCTTTTCGTGGTAAGTCTATCTATTCCGGCAAATATGAGAAGACAAGGAATTCGTGTCTTTTACAGTGGAAAAAATGGAATGGGAGTCTTCACCTAGTATTTTGGTCACTAGGAACCCTAACTGGTCTCAGAGATAAGGTATGGAGACTGATTGCATAAATGAAAGGTATTAGCAACCCAAATACGTCCTACCTAAGGTAAACTGCATTGTTTTATTATCTGATAAAAAATCTAAGATTTTATCATGTCGGTCCTTCTATGGTTCAAGAAAAGCCCTCCTCGGTAAGGAGTTTCTTATCTTATGGGGTAAAACCTAACCGTTCTAATGTCTATAAAAAACTATCTTTTTAATATCAGGAATACGTTTTATGTATAAATTCGTAATCCCAGATATTAAAACAAAACAAAAATTTTTTTTTTGATTTTTTTGAAATATTGGCCAAGTTCTCATGACTTTAATAAACTGGTTATTAAAGCCAAAATGCATGCTAAGATATAATGTATATTTTTCTTGAAGTTGGTGTGCTGTGGCAGTGGAGAGGAAGCGCGGTGGCAGCTGTGGTTGTTCTTCTTCTCTGGTATTCTTTTTGCTTCCTCTGTCACTTCCTGTTCTTCCCCGCTTCTTTAATGGCCTCCTTTTCTCTCCCCTGTCTTCCCTAAAACGTCACCCCTTCTGTAATATTTCTCTCCGGTTGTTCCCTGCTTTCTCTTCTCTATTCTTTCCCCTCTTTTTTCTTTCGTTTCTACCTTTTCGGTCCCTTTCTCTTCACCTCTTTCTCTCTAAAAAAATGTTGTTTCTCTCTTTCGGTCTCTCCTTTCTCTCTCAAAAAACTGCCGGTCTCTCTCTCTCGGTCTCCCTTCCTTTTTTTCTCCCTTTCACTGTCTTCTTTCTTTTTTTCTTTTTTCCTCCTCCCTTGTATCATCTTTTCGGGATAATATTTATAGGGGCAGGGGGAGTGGGGTCGACCCTACCCCATCCCATCGCTGCCCATGTATGAGGCGCATGTCTACTGCTTTATCATGGCACCAACAGAGGTGGCCAATAGAGGCGTCGCTTGCGGGGCACGACTGCTCTGGCATCTCATCATGAGGTGGGTGACGTCTAGTTTTGCTCTAACAGAACACGTGGGAGGGAGAGGAAGAAACAAGGAAGAAAAAAACTAAACTTCTCTTCCCCTACTGCACGTCCCGGGGAAGAAGAAGAAGAAACAGTGCCGCCTCAAAACGACACCGTTTCGTCTCTCTCTTTTAAAAAAAAACGCATAAAACGACGTCATTTTGCTTAAAACACGCCGTTTCATTTAAATGAAAACTGGTGCCAAAGCACCAGATTTCAAGTCAATCCTTCAATTTGCGCTCGTTTTGCATTTTGGCCCTTCGTCTTGGATTTCTTCAATTAAGTCCCCGATTGGCCATCAAACTTCAATATTTATGTAATTAAGCCCTTGATTTGACCAAATCAACTCTAAAAAATTATAATTTGACCCCAGAACTTTAATTCCTTCCAATTAAAACCCAAATTGACTTAAAAAATATTTTTTCTGCAATCAACCCTCCATAAATTCAATTAAACCTTCAATAAAATTTAATTGAGTCCATCAACTTTGATTTTGTACTTTTCTTCCTCAAATAAAATTTTCTTAATCAATAGGGCTCTCACCGGTCAATGACATACTGTCAAATTTTAATATTTGTATTTTCGAACCTTCTCAACCAATTTTGACCATTTGTTTGGGCGCTCTGGCATCCTCTTTTCACTGATATTTTTTTTTGATATGTTATATATATTTATTATTTATTTATTTATTTATTTTATATTTTCTCTTTTCTTGTGTGGGGACCCAAAATGGGTTACAACAAGTGGTTTGACTTAACATTTTATTGATCAGTTTCTCAGTGTAATTAATATCTTTTTATTAATAATGTTCTAATTTAACATTAAAGCATGAAATATATCTGTCATGTTAAATCATATTTGTTATCTACATAATAGTCATTGATCGTTTGAATAAGATCTGGAACTCTTTTAAAATCTCATTCCATATTGTCTAAGGATTTCTCAATCAATACTATTAGAGAACAGATGAAATATCAATTTGCCACCGAATAATATCTATAAATTAATTCAGGATAATTTTAGAAATTAACTCAATCAAGTCGTTACTTGATTTTTCTAAGTCTAGAAATATAATTTATATATCAATTATGCTTTTGTATTTAATTTTTACAATATCTTTTAATCAATTCATACTTGATTAAATAATCTTAGTTTAATTTCTGACTAATGGTTCTTAATACGTGTGACCTATTAGGTTTTTAATATGTTGGCCCAGATATAAATTTTAATTTTAATTAAATAGAATTAAATAAATTAAACAATTTAATTTATTATTAATTAAACAATTGATTAATTTATATTTGAAGATCAGGTGCATCATCTAGTAGCGTGTCATGATCTCCAAAATATTAAAAAAAAAACTTCAATGATTTGACTAACTTTAAGTGATCGATTTTTCAGTGTAAGTAATATCCTTTTCATCAGTAATGTTTTGATTTAATATTAAAGCATGGAGTATGTCTGCGATGTTAAATTATGTTTGTTCTCTACATAATAGTCATTAATTGTTTAAACAAGATCTAAAACTCTTTTCAAATATCATTCTACAGTGGCTAAGGATTTCTCAATCAATGTTATTTGAGAACATATAGAATATTTTTTATAATTCACCTAGGGTGATAAATCATCTCTTGATTATTCAAGTACCCTCATATAGTTTATGATATACTCAATGTTTGTCCTTTTGTTACCTCGATTAAGATAACATGTAACATGAGCAAAGCATAACATTATCTATATAAGATAACTTGGTGATCTCAAGTTTAAGGATCACATACACAATCATTACGTGAGTCTTTCCATAAACATAGATGATCTCTATATATAGAATTCTCATGCGGTTCAGTTCAGTGTGCATGTCTTATGACAAGCACCTACATAATAGTTTTAGGTATCCCTTATACCTCAACTTATGAGAATAACTATTTTTTTTTTTTTATAAATGAAATAACATCATCTGTACCGGTCTTTACGGCTTTAATGCATGTCCAATATTTAAGAGATTATCGACCATGAACACTTTAGAAACAATGTTTTGATGGAATAAGAATATCATAATTATAACAACTTTATAATTTTATTTGCAAAATATTTTTGTCCCATGGACTTAATCTTTACTCTAAATTTATTAATATAAAATTATATGAATATTAAAGATAAATTAAGTCTTTATTAATAATAAATATGTATTTACATTAATATAATAATGTCATGTCTAACCAATCAATTGACTATATGATATATTAAACTAACAAAAATTTGGTTTCTCAAGCCCTAATTACTCTAAATCAACAAAATTTAGTTTTATTTTGACAAATCAAACATCAACCGAACACTGAAACTTTTCATTGATATTGCAAGATCTCTATATCTAGACAATCAAAATAAACCATTACATCAATTTCTAAAAAAATACAAATCTGGAAGGATCAAATAAAATAAAGTTAAGTAATGGGAAAAAAAACCCTGAAATTCCCTCTATCCGTGCAACCTAGTACTTAATGGGAGAAAATTAAAAGGGATCAATATTTGCCAAAGCTTAAAATTCAGTTTTCTAAGCTTTAATAGCTCTAAACTAATAAAATTAAAATTTATTCTGTTAAATTAAGTAATAAAATATTTTCAAAACATCCTTATTTATATGTAGACAAAACAATTCACAAAGCCCAAGCCCATATCATCACAATGTTAAATGGCCAAATAAAAAAAATTAATCATCAAAGTAAAAAAAAAAAAATCATTGTAATCACAATGTAAATTCCAGACGAGTAATTAGGTTTTTTTTTCTTCTAATAAACAAAGATGAATTTATAATTATCTCATATTCATCCTTTTCTCACCCAACCTCCTCTCATCGTGTCCGATAACACCCACCATTCAAGATATCTCTTAGTAGCTTCCATCCAAGCCATGGAGCATCATCTGTAGTCTGCCTACTGCATGACCTTGGAATCATAAATTACAAACATGAAATATATAAAAGTATAAATTTGACTCTCAGCAAGTGGGTTTCCCATGAAGCAAGCTTACAGCAATGTTCCATGGATTGTTCATGTAAATCTCTTCGTGGCGTTCTTTGTATGACAGGAATGGATCCCGTGAAATGACTTCCATGTCTCCCCAGATGGGATAAAACAACGACACCACCTCTGCCGAATTGATGTTTCCTTTTTCTTTTTCGCTGTAATATCAAATAACTTGCATGGAAAGATGTTCTCGTGCTTCTTTTATAAGAAAATGATATGCAATGCAAATAAATTATTTATGAATGTTTATTCAAACTAATAGGTCATTTTGTGATTGATTAAACATGCGTTTGTTTTCTAAAAATTACTAGTTTGAGTCTCACAAATCTTATAGTTAATGAAAATTTACATGATTGTTAACTTCAGGACCCGTAAGATTAGTCGAGACATACACAAGTTGATCCAGACACCCACGTTATTAATATTCCTTCATAAATGACGTGATCCTTGTCATTGTCTCTCGTAGAGAATTTCTTAGGGAGTGCAATGGATAAACTCTCAAAGTTCAAAGTTAAAAAAAACAGAAACAGAAAGTCAACCTTCTTAACCACTTAAACGAAATCAACATCTCTTTCGACTAATGTTGATTTTCAATGATAAGAAGTGAAAAAATAACAAATGTTGTAAATCATAACAGTATATATTTTGTTAGAAAGGAGCTAGCATTGCAAAAACCGACCCACAAAAACCGAGAAAAAAAATATACTTAACCAATAAAAAGGTATTCAGCACATCGTTGGTTTTAATTGGAGTATTTGAATCTTTCTATGTTTTAAATTAATATTTTTAGACCGTTTTAATATGCTGATGTTAAAAATAAATTTTAAAAAATAAAAAAAATATTATTTTAATATATTTTTAAGTAAAATTTACTATAAAAAATAACCGCTATTTATTCGGTATTAGCATCATTGGCCCATTGTTTACTTCATAGTTAAGTAACATACCCTAGCACCTTGATCCAGATGCAATGGACTGCTGAGTGTGAAAGGCATCGATAAAACCTCCATGTACATTTTGTTTTTTTATGGAAATAGAGAGAAGTGAAGTGTCATTGGGCTAGTAAAAAGGCTCTACAATCTTCCATCCAATCCAATGCTAGTGATGGCTAAGTATTTTGTTCAATTTGTATATATTCGATCAAGTGTTTCCATCCACAACTTTAGTGTCATATCATTGTAAATTCCCCTTTAATTTGGAAGCGATTAACGAGCATGAACAATGAAGGGATCGAGGGACGAGATTGCCTAATATCCATGTGTTTGGAGCAGAATTGACAAAATAAAAAAGTTCTGTCCTTGATGATAATTTGATCACATGTTTAGGGACTAGATTGATGTTTCTTCTAAGACATTTGTAATAAAAGGTAAGAAACCATTAAGCCCTACAACTCCAAGCCACACTACAACATACATTTCGCTCCCTCCCTTTCTTCTGCTCCCTCTCCCTTTCACCTCCTTCCTCTCCCTTTCACCTCCTTCGATCAATTAAAAAAAAAAAAAAATTCCTGATCAAAACGCAAAATCACAGTCCAATCAAGGCCACCTCTCAATCATATAAACCCTAACAAGCTCTCGTAGCTTCCTCCCATTTACTCATATAAAAAATAAATACACTCAATATCTATTATTTTAATAAAAATAGCCCATACTTGATTATTTTTTTTTACATATATATTTATATTTATAAGAAGGAGAGGGAGTTGGTGTTGGTGAGAGTGAAGATGAGCGGTGGTGGGGTTAGGGTTTCAATCCCGAGCAACGCGAGGAAGACGATCCAGAACATC
>Ga0325402_1001198_pt1 | contig 20647 bp, 21 predicted proteins | sample PopdelMetagenome_22_FD_207212 | JGI IMG/M metagenome (GOLD analysis project Ga0325402, IMG submission 207212) | Populus deltoides microbial communities from Bellville, Georgia, United States - Xylem-PdKOR-R3 | ecosystem: Host-associated > Plants > Phyllosphere > Stem > Wood/Secondary xylem...
AACATTGTTAGTTGGGTTTAGCATATCACTTGTCAGCATCATCTGCTACAAATTTGCCATCTATCTATGTACCGTTATGGGAGAGGTGTCCGTTTCCTTAGTTATACTGCAAGCAAGAGGACTAACAACACCACATGGGATCCTACACTATCACTTGACCTTAATCACCCATCTCTTGTTCTTCTTGAAAAATGCAAAACCAGAGATCATTTCAAGCAGATTTTGTGTCGGATAATGAGAAGCAGTAAACTCATTGGCAAAACATTTCCAATGAGTAGATTCATTTACTTCTCAGCCGTTTCACACCCTGATAACTTGGACTTGGCAATTACTCTTTTTAATCACTTCACTCCTAACCCAAATCTTTTTATTTACAATACATTGATTTCTGCTTTTTCTTCATTGAAAAAGATTGAATCTTTTTATCTGTACAATGATTTGTTGAGTTCTGGTGAGTGCCCAGATAAGCAGACACTGCTTTATTTGCTTCAAGCTGTCAACTTTATATCACAGGTGAAGCAAATCCATTGCCAGGCCATTGTTACAGGGTTGTTCTCATTTGGGTATTTACAGAATACCCTTATTAAAGTGTACTTAGAGAATGGACTAGTGAGGCTTGCACATCAGGTATTTGAAAAGATGCCTAGTCCAGATATTGTTTCTTTTAATGTTATGATTGTTGGTTATGCTAAGAAAGGGTTTGGTTTGGAAGCAATGAGATTGTTTCATGAAATGGTGGGTTTGGGCCTTGAACCTGATGAGTTTACTATTTTGGGTTTGCTTGTTTCTTGTGGGCAATTAGGAAATGTAAAGTTTGGGAAGGCTGTTCATGGGTGGATGGAGAGGAGGAAACCTACTATATCGTCGAATTTGATCTTGGGTAATGCTCTTTTGGATATGTATGTCAAGTGCCAAAAGTTCGAGCTTGCTTTGAGGACTTTTGGTGCGTTGAAGGAGAAGGATATTGTTTCCTGGAACATGATAGTTGCAGGGTGTGCTAAGGTGGGTGAATTAGAGCAGGCACGATTATTTTTTTATCAAATGCCTTGTAGGGATATTGTTTCTTGGAATTCTTTGGTTACTGGATATGCCTGTAGGGGTGATTTTGCAAGTGTAAAGGAGTTAATCGTAGACATGGTGATGGAGAACGTTATACCTGACACTGTCACAATGATTAGCTTAGTCTCTGCTGCCACAGAATCAGGAGCTCTGGACCAAGGGAGGTGGGCACATGGGTGGGTAATTAGAATGCAAATCAAGTTAGATGCTTTCTTGGGTTCTGCATTGATTGACATGTATTGCAAGTGTGGAAGTATTGAGAGGGCTTTAAGGGTCTTCAAGGAAATCAATAAAAAGGATGTCACTGTATGGACAACAATGATAACAGGATTAGCTTTCCATGGTTATGGAAGCAAAGCATTGGAACTGTTTTCTGAGATGCAGGAAGACGTAAGTCCAGACGATGTGACTTTTGTTTCTGTTCTTTCAGCTTGTAGCCACAGTGGACTTGTAGATCAAGGGATTAAAGTATTTAGTTCTATGACAGACTATGGCATTGAACCAGGAGTGGAGCACTATGGATGTCTGGTGGATCTTCTAGCACGATCAGGGAGGTTGTCTGAGGCAAAAGATATCATTGATCAGATGCCCATGAAACCAAGTCGATCAATCTGGGGGGCAATGCTAAATGCTTGCCAAGCTCAAGGAGATGTGGAATTGGCAGAAATAGCTTCCAGGGAGCTGCTAAATTTGGACCCCGAGGAAGAAGGTGGATACACCTTGCTGTCTAACATTTATGCTGCTAGTGGAAGATGGAGCTACTCTAAAAAAATTAGGGAGACCATGGAAAGTAGAGGAGTGAAGAAGACTGCTGGATGCAGCAGTGTGGTTGTGGATGGAGTCGTCCACAACTTTATTTCTGCAGACAAGTGCCATCCAGGATGGGTGGACATCAGCTCCATTTTGAACCGTCTGAAAAATGAAATGAAGCCAGGGGCAGATTTAGGTTTATGAGCAGGGAAATTAGGTTTCCAATCGGGAAGATAGGATTTAGATCCATCCATTACTTGAATACAAAGAATATTGTTGCACAAGAGCTTTTCAGAATTAGCCAAGTCCGTGACCAGATGAAAATGAGGCATCCATTTTAAGCATCTAGGTGAATCTAGATGGATGAAAATGAGAAATAGCAGTCATGCTCGGATTAAAGAGCTGCTTCTTCTAATTGAGATGGATCGTTATTTTTTTTAATCGATACTATTCCCTACAAAAGCTTTGATAGTTTGAACCAGATAGAAGTGATGATCGAATGTGGACACCATTGCAATTCCTTGAACGTAAAATGGACATGAAGCTTCCTTTACTTGGAGCAATGGAACATGAGGGGGGGGGGGGGGGTAAAGGTAATAAAAGAGCAATCCAAGCTCCCGATCTGAGCTTGGAAGGATGTCGGAGAAGAAAGAACTGCTTGAAAGAATTGGATGCATTCTTTCCATCCAAATTCAAAGACAACATTGTTATGATAGCTTCTCACAAAGACACGCTGTTAAGGTAGAATGCCTCATCTCGTAACTCATGATTACGCTCGCTAGTGAGCCAATCTCGAACACATTTAGTATTAAACTGTATAATTTTATGGATAATCAGAAGGTGGCAGGTCTTTTAACGTAGTGATTTCCTAAAGACAAGATTTGAAATTGGGAACAGGAGGCAGCCGCAGCGTATACATCAAACTAATGTCCTGGAGCAGTCTGAAAACAATCTTAGACACCTTTTGGATGCCCATTGAGTATACAAATCTAACAGATTTTTCTCATTTTTTACAAAGCTTGTCTACTCATCAAGTGTTATTTCTGTACAAAGGAAATATTTTACACCCTAACCATCAGAGCACTGGATAAGATATTTATGTGTGGAAAACTCCTGCCCAGTCATCCATATCTTCATCGGCACTTGTGCAATGATACCTTATTTCCTATCAACGCAAGTATCTCCAACACCAATTGCAGAGTCCAGAAATGGGCAAGCCCTACGGAATGAAAAAACCCACAACTGGATCGTTATCCACTTCCTCATTCCCGATCGTTGCAAATAATACAAAAATGCAAGCAGTGAACCAATTTATCATGTTGCCCCAGAGCTTGCTGTAACTCCACTGCCATCTCTCAACCCTTGGAGGCACGAATGTAGGATTCTTTGCACACTGTCTGCAACTGCTCTCAACTTTCCTTGGGCTTCTCCTGCCGAAGAGCCATTTACTTCCACATTGCGAGCCACCCTCTGTTTACATTTCTCCCAGTCATCAGCATGCGACCAGCAAGCTCGGCCTCCATGGCTTCCCTCCATGCCAAGGAAAGACACATTCGAGTTTTCACCAAATAAATATCTCAACCTTACAGAGACACAGTAAGGTAACCAAGCAGCACCACCCGCAGCATTAATGTGAGGTATGTGAGCTGGATCAAGGACAACAGTCAGTGCGAAATCAACAGAATTATGGGGCCGGTCATAATGTATATTGCTTTTCGCAGCAGATGAATTCTCAGAATTCTTGTCTACATTTAACCCAGTATGATTTTCAAGGCATAATTCAATACGGGGTTTTTGTCCAGGAGCTATTTCTCCACCTTGTGCCAGAACCAATCCTTTCTTCCATGCAATTAATTTTAAAAATTCTCTTAAAACTGATATGGGCAGGGTGAGAAGGGTAATGAATGATGCAACACGAGAAGCATCGTAGGGCTCTGATGCTACGCGACGACTAAAATAGTCACATATTTCTCCAATTTCAGATTGAGTCAGTTCTTCTTGAGCAGCAGTATTGTTTTGTTGTTGTTGTTGCTGCTGTTGATGATGAAAGCGCTTGACGCTAATCACTTGAAGAAGAAGTTGAACTCTGTGGACACTTACGGCAAACACATAGCCCCTGCAGAAAACAAATGCCATCAAATCATGAAAGAAAAATGACAATGTGAAGTCCCAGCACAAAGATGCTGCAAATACATAGCCCTTGCACAAGACAAACATGCTATGACCTAGAATATTTAATGATCACCACCGTTATAATTAATAATTTCCAAGCAGGCCCCTGTTATTTGCTGTTTCAGCAATCCTGTTTCACTTGTTCCATATTCTCTCAATTGTCTCTCTTCTCCATTGCTGCCTCTACAGTGGAGTATTAACTAAACCTAGTATTACAACAGATGGGTCCCTCATGAACACAAGAATGAAGCACGTCACATGTATTATAATTTGTCCCATTTTATTATATTTTTCATTCCTGTATCACTCCTATCCCACCCCCACCCCCACCCCCACCCCTGAAAAAAAAAAAAAGTGGTTCAGTAAATCATAGTACACAACTGTAGCCACTGCAGTGGAATGCTCTCTTTCTGTCTTGCTGTCATTGGCTTTTCTTGTTCTCTCCGAGTTTCACGAGGAAGGACTAAATGCTCTCTAGTGTAGAACAGTGTGAAGAAATACAATGATGTTACATCCATGTGGGCATGCAAAGATTATTAAAGCACCATATCAATTACTGAGACACCCTCACTGATCAATGATCATTGAATAGCATGAAAAATTATCTTGAACTAATTCACAAGGAAAAAGATTCTCTCACTTACCCCACAAAGAAGCGCAAGGCTGGCTGTTCCTGGTCCAAATTCAAGAGTGCACCTTCATTGTCCTTCAAAATTGACCCTAGGATCTCTTTCAAAAGGTCTGGTAGTTGAGCAAAAAGCCATAGCACTCCAAGGTATTTAAGAATGCCTCTTAAAACCTTCTTAAGGGCAACAAGAGGAACCCATCCACCTCCATACCCTCCATCATCACCAAGACCAATAATGGCTGTATTCAGCTCTCCTCTCACGTGAGCAGGGACACCAGCACCTGGAGATCTCCGTATGGGTAATCCCGAGCTTACAGCAGCCAAATTTGATGATCCTGGAACAGCATTTCCAACACGATTCAAAGCAGCCACTTGGTTTGCTGCCCTAGATATTGCTGCAGAACTAGGAAGGTTAACTCTATTCCCATTAACACTTGACAGTTGAGAAACTGAACTTGGGTTAGGATTGTTAGAATTTCCCAGTCCAACTGTCTGCTGACCACCAGCAAAGCCAGGATCTAATCCATTCAATTCTTGGGCAACATGTTCCATGATGAAAGGGCGAAACTGTGGACAGGGTAGTGATCCCCCAACTGAAGGACCCCCCTTAGGTGGGGTTGCTGGTTGCAACCAAACCTGATCTCCAGCAAAGCATCGCATATCAACTGCAAAATTCTTCCGGTAAATAATCCGGATCCAGTATGGGCCACGTAGTACAACAGAGACATCGATTGGCAACAGTGAGCTGGGAACAATGCCAGGGCCCCCTCGGCCAGCAGCAGCTAACATTGCAGCACTATGAGGGTTGTGATTCCCAAGAGGTCCAGTAGTGATAGAAGCATTGCCTACTGAGCCAGAAGTTGGCTGGCTAATATTATTCATCAAACTGCTAGGCAAAAGTCCCTGGGATTGGACATACCCTGCCTGTTTTGGCATAGAAGCAACAGCTGCTGCTGCACCAGGAGCCCCTGGAGCAGGACCACCTCTTGCAGGGCGAGTTGCAGCGGCAAGAGCATGCAAGGGTCCGGCAGTTAGGCGAATGCAATCCAACAGGGATGCAACTTCAGCTCCATTTATAAAATCTTCCAGAAACTGAACAGAATACCAAATTCTAGAGATGTAAGTGCAGCTCGCATAAGTATAAACACGACATAACAAGAGACCACAAAACAAAATGAACTAAAACTAGACCAACAATAAGACCAAACAACAAAATTCCATAAAGCATCAGAATTTTACCATGAATATCAAAGTATAAATTAAGAAGGAAAAATGCAATTCATCAATAAAATAATTGACTTGCAGCATCCAAAATAGTTTTGCCACTCTAGTGTCAATCAAAGAATTTAACAATAAGGCATCTCAAATCAAATCAAAATACTTAGACTACAAGACCAAGTGACAGCAGAAAACCACCAAAAAAAGAGGGAGAATCACCATAAGCCCCCTCTAAAAAGAATGTTCATCACAAAACTCCACAAAAAAATTCGTGACTAAAACTCTAAAACAAAGTTTTCATAATAATAATCCCAGATATCTAACTTTTATTGAACACTATTAACCCATAAGAGTTTCATTTAACACAACAACACTAAAATATAACACACCTTAGTATGAGGCCAAAGTTGGTCAGGTGAAACATGCATTGTGCATCCTTCTTTACCCAGTTCCCACTCAACAACAAAGCGAGCTAGGACACCCGAACCAAAGCTGAACCACAAACTCACCAGTCCAACTGCCTCAATCCTAAATGCCCTCCTCATCAATTCTGATAACTTATCAGCTCCCTCATGAGCATTTTTGCCTCCAATGGGTACTTTAACATCAGAGTTTGCACTGATTTCTTCTTGTCTCTCATCTGCTTTAACTCCAAGCAGCTTACGCATTCCAAGAGCAAACATTCTAGCATTAGAAAGCCTTTGAATATCTGCAACAAGCTTCTTTATACTATCAGACTCAACAGACTGGTAACTCAGGACAACACCATCTGGGTCATAGCGAATATGGGAATCCACATCAGATGTATTTGCAATACGGACCCCAGAGCCCCAGGGAGTGCTACTGCTTCCCTTCTGAAGCTCCCACAAATCCCTGAAGTGCTGATCATTTATTTTGACATCCCAATACATGCTTCCAGGTCTCCCAAGCCGCAAGCAAATGTGTTGCCACGAATCACCTCTGGCATATGGAAGTCGGAACCATATATTTGAGGATGCATTTCTCAGACCCACTTCTTCAACGTAAGGAATGTCCAACTCGTCCATCTGGCTAGTTAGTCTGGCATGCTTAATGCAAAGTGAGCAATGCCTAACCACATGGAGCAGAGCAGAGACATAAATGCTCGAAGGTGCATTCCCTTTATTTGCTTCAGCAATAAGATTTCCATAGCTGTATCTCTCATTTTTAGAGACCATATCTGACGGTACAAGCATCTTTGATGAAACCTGCTGAAAGTGATCTGATTCTGAGGTTCTTCCTCTCTTAGAAAATCGTGCTTTAGCATCTAGGTCTTGGAGAGCTGGAATTAAACTCAGCATGTCTGCAACTGTACGCTTTCTTGGATTTTTTTCATGTATGGATACATCATGGCTAAAGCAGTGGAATCCTGCAGTATCTCCTGCTGTTTGGGCTGAAAAGAGGGATTTTTATAGTCAAACATGAGTAATATAGTATGAGCTGGATAAAACAATCTCAGAAAACATATCCTGTGAATTTAATGAAAACAGATGAACTTAGAGAAAGTATCTTACATACGGGAGTTGTAGCTAAGGGGCTTGATCCAGCAACTCTGACAGGCCCAGCTGGAGAGCTTCTGGCTCCATTAGGTTTCCCATTTGATACTGAAATTCGAGAGCCTGTTGGTCGAGATGGAGATGACAATCGAGAGGGCCTAATCCCTGTTATTGCATCCTTCGATGTGTCATTCAGCAGTCTTAGATGATCATCATCCATTGGGGAATTAGAGCCAACCTCAACTGAATGTGGAGATCTAAGAGAAGACAAATCCTGATCAGATTTGGAAGCTGATAATTTTTTCACAGCTGTAGTCCTTCCTAGACCAGAAGATAGTGAACTGAATGAATTTGAGTGCACTGGTCCTTTCAGATTATTTGATGGATACAAGGATCCATTATAGGGAGAGGCCACACCAGAAACTTTTGCCATGCTATTCACCTGCATAACTGCTTCCCACTTAGGAGAAGGAGTTCCAGCTTTAATGGAGTGAAGATTCATTGGAACAGAAGCAAAATGAGAAGCAGGAGATGCATTGAATGAAGAGTTAACATTCTGAAGCGGGAATGAAGGTGCAGATGCCCCTTTCTCAAGTTCGAAAACTTCATCAACAACAGATGAAAAACTCGACAGAGAACATCCTGCAATTGGCATGTGACCCTCTAGACGAAATTCAGATGGAAGACCATGTTCAGTGGTCTGGTTATAATCAGCAGCATTCTGCAAAAAGCGATTCAATTTTCCCAAGTCAAAGACACTCAAATTCAGCTCATCTTCAAGCATCTGCATCTGGCTAACATCGATTTTCTTCAAGCGCATTACAGGAGTTGAGTCAATAGAAGAATGAGTTTTTCCAGATGAATCCGGTTGCATCTCCAGCAACTTAAACAGAGGTTTGAAATCCTTATCAAGTTGCGCCAACAGAAAATACGAATTCCCATAGTCTGGGAACCCCATTAGCAACGTAGTTGAACCAGTCAAAAGGTTTTTAGGTACTTTCAGCGCAGAAAAACCATTTTCATAAACCTGCAATGTTACATCATCTGTTTAGTCATTTATACCTATGAGTGTCTAGGTGAAGTTCAAAATTCAGAGCCATCTAATCAGTTCAAGTTAAAGCATTCATTTTTCCCCTCAAGTAAAAGTTACCTCAAGGCCTAAAAACCTGCCAATAGATGCAAATAAGTGCAAGATACTTTTGCTCCTCATACTAATGAAGACTTCAGCTGCAGTTATAGTTCCTTGATTTAAAGCTTCTTCACAATCCATCAACACTGAAGACATAATTATATTTTGGGACGATCGAAGAAGAAAGCGGCCATTCCTGCAAGCAAAAAAATGAAACTCGGAAACTATACAGAAAATGGAGAATCCATCCCCTAACAATGCAATGGAAACATAGCCTTATTGTCTGTGGTTTCTGCTATGAAACAAAGAAGCTTGTCGTACAAGAGAATAGACATCTTCTTCAAACATGTTTTAGTATATCAATAATGAGTGTTCTTAATTCCCCTTCCTTTATGCACACTAGATGATTGCCATTTATCCTTTCAAAGCACAGCTGAACCTACACGTGTGCTTGTAGGGGATAAATAATCTGCCTTTAAATATAAGACATACTTCATACGAAATATATATGATGACCCCTCAAAAACAATTTAATATTCTATAACCCATCATTCAAGCTTGCTCTGATCCTATTTTATAACACCCCCCCCCCAAAAAAAAAAAAGAAAAAAAGAAAAAAAGACAGCCATCTTGTGTCAGGCCCATAAATTGCAATGGTCATGAAATGAAAAGCATTCCATGTGCATGGATAAAGGGAAGACAACCTTATATTTATTCCAAGGGTAAAAAAAGAAGATCCATAGGCTCGAACACACAGTACATCCTGCCCCTCCAGTTCCCCACCATCAGACTTGGTTTCTTTCTGCATACAGAATTCAGTTAAGGGAAATAAATAATTTGGCATGATATGCATTTAAGATCATTACTCCAGAAAAAAAATGGCACCGAACGATAAGGATAATATCCTAAGACCAAATGATCCTCCATGAAGACAGTCTGAAATACAACATAAGAACTATGGCTCCTTCAATATTTATGCACCACAAGTTTCTTGACTAGATATTTAAAACTTGGCAGAAAGTATTGAAAATCTATAATACAAGAGAACCAACCTTTTTATGGTCAACATCAGGTTCATCCACAAGGAACTGAAGAACGACGTCACCAGCAACACGGAAGATCTGAACATTTTTTACCAGCTCTTTCTGAATCTCAAGCAATCGAGTATATCTATTACAAAATATTGCTCTTAGAAGCAACTTCTCAACATCAATACAACTTTGGTCAAGGGAGAATTCTGCCTCCCTTCCATTTACAGGATCTATAACAAAAGTGCTATGAACACATTTTATCTGCAGATCAGGTCCTGGTTCAATTTTTATAAATGGGCACATTCCTGAGTCAGATACGGTAGAATTTTTATCCAAATCTAGCCAATATACAATTTTCAACCCTGGTGTTCGTAAGCCAGATGAATCAGCTTCTCCATCTTGAATTTGCTGAGTGGAACTACTACTGCCATCAGATATGAGCTCAAATCGAATTGCATCTTTCCATCTTCCTTGACGGAGTGCTTGTACTTGCCTTAAGACAGTATCCATAACTAATGCAATGCAAAGCTCATGAAGAACTGAATATAGTATCATAAATGGATTCTCTGCCGCAGCCATTCTGCGCTCCAAATCATCCCCTAGAGCATGCCGTCGCATTTCTTCTAGTTTCACAGGCCCACTTCTCTCACCAACAAGCAATTCCATATGTAGTATCCTCCACATTGACAGGTGCCCTCGGTAGCCAAGAGTAACTAAAACCTTAAATTCACCTTCAACACGAAGCAGTGCTGTACCATCAAACACTTTCACCTCAGAAATTTCCTTTGGCAGTGAAACTTCAAGCAACTTAGATCTCACAAGTGTGTCCAACTTTCTCAAAGCTGGCTTCTGCTGATCCTCAGTTAAGGTGCCATGTATACCCACATCTTCTATACATTTTGGCAAACGCTCATAAGACCCAGTGAGGAGAACTTCTATAGCAGATGGAACGTCATAGATAGGAGCACGAGCTTGTTGTAGCCCCTCATGCATGAAAAATAAAGAATCTGCAGCTTGGATAAAACAAGCATCATGACTTGACAGAGTTGATTGAAGTTGCTGACAATATTGTATCAACGGAATCTGCAAAACAAAAGTAAGCTGAGTTAAAAAAAAATGATATTATTTCCACATGAAAGTGGCCTTCTGTAACTTGCACAAGAAGCAAAAGCCTAAAGTTAACACATTAGATTTTAAACAAAATTAAGACTTTTCAAATTTCAAATATATGGGTAATACCAGTGTTCTTGAGTTGTTATATTGAGTTTCAATGGCAAAGTTATTGCCTCGGGAGGTTGGTTTCTTCTCTAGTTTATTTTTTCCTTGGACATAAAAGGTTGCCACCTTCTACACTTCAAATATTCATAATGCTTTCACTTAAGATTCTACATGAGGGACTATGCACAGCAGAGGATGCTTGTTTAGCAAATTTTCCTACTTGTCTCACAAAACATCCATGATTGCAATAACCCACCACACACGCAAACGTTCATTGATTTCTTAGTTCACATGATCATACTGAGCATTGCCATCAACTCCCTTCCTCTTGAAATTTGGTGCCTTGGTCAATGGCACAACATGAATGTAAAGACCATAGACACAGCATATGTTTATGTAATTTTCAAACAAAAATACTTTTGGCAGAATAAATAAACCGATCAGATAAAATTGCAGCACATATCTGAAAACCATTGTTCATAGAGCTTGATCACTAGTGCTGGTATAGCTCATTAAACTCTCTAGTGCCATTAATTTAATTGAACTTAAATCTAGGCTGTTGAGTAAAGATCACAAGTTCATCAGGCAAACAGCACAATTTTCCAACTGATAAATACTGCATTTCCTGCTCCACTTACACAATCTACTGGTGACAACAATCTCTTATACACTACCCCCTCCATCACGTTTACTTTTACATGCGTGTGGGGATATGTTCACCCAAGCCTCCTCCCGAGTTCAAATCTTAGAAGGAAGTTTTAATTCAAATTATTGTACAACAGAGATACATCTGATTTAACCTTCTATAAGGAGCACTAATATTATTAGTAAACAAGAGTCGGCAACCTATCAAATTTCCTAGCATTTCACACAAATCAAGTCCCAAGAAAAAGCTTCAGAATTTCTTCCCGGTTCCACATTTTAAATAAGTACTGACTCCCGAAAACAACGTACAACGATTCAAGCTAATGAACCCAAACTCAACTCCTTATCCAATCAGCCACCTAGTCAGCGACTTGCCCGGAGTCACAAATTCAGAAACACCCCTCCAAATACTCATGAAACCAGCATTCTCTTATTAAATTAACAATCTTATAACAAAACCCACAAAAATTCAATCCTTCATTCCTTACAATCACTGTTATTTTATACATAAGAAAACTCAAATAACCTAAAATCACAAGTATTCAAGTCAAAAACCAAAAACCCTATAAAATCACTCAAAAGACAAAAAAGAAAAACCCAGAATTCCCCTTCTTCAGAAACAAACTCTTCAACACAAAAAACCAAACAATAAAAAAAAAGACTCAATCTTTTCAAAACAAAATAATTTTTTTAAGAAAAAAGAAAACTGACCTGTTGACACCATTTAGCAAGGACATTAAGTCTAAGCATACGCTGTTGAGTCTCAAGCAAGTACTTTAAAAGACTAATCTTCTTCTCGGAATCAGATTGGTCAGTGGATTTGGATTTGTCCACCAATTCTTTCAAAGAAAGAAAGGATTCCTCAGCAGCTCGACTCACTAGCGTCGAGAAATCCACAGTATGTTGCCCTAACTCACCCATTTTCCTGGATTGAAAGAGTTAGGGCTTTCTTTCTTTCTAATATTATTGGATCTGCGAATTATAATTCTTACAATCAGGCATGCATAATAGAAGAAGCTAGGGTTTTGTTTTTATAGTTTCTGAGTTTTTGAGCCGTGTGTTCTTTGAGGCTTCGGGGAAAGAGAGGGATGTCTTGTGATTTGGAGAGGAAAATAGATTATTTATTTATAAAAGGGCTCTCTCTCTCACTCCCACACACACACAGTCAGTCAATCTGCACTCTTTCTTGCTTCTTATTTATTGTCTTTGCGAGGGAGAGAGGGAGAGGGTAATAGTAGTTTGATTGTTATGTTATTTATGATTCGGAGCTTTTGGAGCTATGGATGATTCCCACTTCTGACCACTTCCTTTTCGCCTCCTCACAATTCCTTTCTCTTTTGGTTTTCTTTTCCCGTTTTATTCTGGAAACGGGTCAACTCAATGACTTACTCGCTCGGGAACCAGCCCAACCCATGTTAGTAGAAAAATCATAAATCCAAAGGCTTGGTTACATGTTGGTAGGGTTAACTTGAATCAATTAAAACACATTCATTTTAATTTTAAGTTAAAATAATATTATTTAAAAAAAAATTTTAAAATTATCTATCTAGGTTTTGACCTAATCACTAAATTACGGTTAACTCGTTAGATTAATATCAAATCAACTTTCTATTTAGTCAAACTCAACTTATATTAGGTCATGAGTCGACTCATCATACCAAATCAGGTTAATAAATCTAAAAAAAAATTATAAAAACGATATTATTTTTCATGTTTAAGATAGTGTTTGATAATAGAATAATATTTATTTATTTTAAATATCTTTCACTTGAAATATATTTAAATAAATTTTTTAATTTATTTTTTATATTATCACATCAAAACCATTTAAAATTATCTAAAAAATTAATTTAAAATAAATAAAAAATATTTTTTCAAAAAATTCAATTTAACCATGTAAACAAACAGTCAATATAAAAAAAATCATTTTAAAATAAAGTTATTTAAGAGTTTTTATTTTTATTAAAGAAAGTCAAAGTTGGAGTTGATTTATTAAGTTAAGATCAACTTGCTTATATTATTGGTAATGTGATATATAATATGTTTTTAATTAAAAATATATTAAAATAATATTTTTTTAATTTTTAATATCAACATATAAAATTATTAAAAAACATTTAATTTAATATTTTTCTGATAAAAATCATTTTAAAAAATAAATAAAAAACAATTATCGTGCTTTTTATATATTTTGTTGTTGTTATCTAAATAACTCGTGTTTGGCGATGTCAATATCTTCAAATTATGTATTCAGACACGACTACACGTTTTGGACAAGGTTTCCAACATAGTGTGTGTGTGTGTGTGTGTGTGTGTGTGTGTGTGTGTGTGTGTGTGTGTGTATATGCTTGATATACACCATATTATAATATTTACTGCATAGATCAGAATTTGTATCTGCATTACATATGTAATTTATCATTAACTGACAACAATAGTAAGGAGGCTGAGTATCTTCATGCGGCTACCATGGATTCTAGCCAAACGACCTGATGATGGCGTTAACACAGGACAACCCTCTTCGTTCCAAGAGGGCAGGATCTCGTTCAAAGATAAAGTCCTGGGCAATAGGACTCCACTTTCAGTTAAAGACTCTGGGCATCTGCTAGAATGGAATTTAGTAAGGATTGAGTATGACAGTGGAAACAGGCTGCTGCCTAGAATTCATATTGATGATGGACTTTTTAATGATCTTTGCTATCCCTGGCATGATTCGTTAATCATCAAACTTCTCGGTAGGAATATTGGATACTACCAACTGAACACTCGCTTGAAAGGTACATGGAAACTGACCGGAGGCTTTGAGCTCATGGACGTGGATAATGGTTTCTTCATGGTCAAGTTTGACCTTGAGGAGGATCGAGCTAAAGTGATTAGTGGAGGCCCATGGATGGTTATTGATCATTACTTAGCAGTGAGTCAATGGTTCTGACTTTGTGTCATCTTCAGCGAGGATCAATCGATTATCGAACAATGGTTTGATTTCGTAACCTGGTTTTCATCTCTTGTTGGCAATGGCGTCCGCTATTTGCAATCCTATAAGAGTTGATATGAACACACGCAATGTGGAAAGAGGCAGGTTTGCTAAAATTTGCGTGGAGGTTGATCTTGATAAACCAGTTGTTGGGAAAATATGTACCAAGGACCACTGGTATAATATTGAATACGAGGGGCTTCGTATTATTTGTGGGATTTATGGCTGCTATGGACGCTTAGGAAGAACTTGTCCGATGGAGAATGTGTCAAAAGCCGTCGTGCCAGAGGCGGAGATACATGTTTCAGAGTCACAAGCGGCGGAAGCATCAGTTACGGTATCAAGCCAATCTATTGTAACAGATACAATGAAATCAGCTGGCCCTAGCAAGGTTCACGGTGAATGGTTAATCGTTACTTAGAAGAAAAAAGCTAAGGGAGATAGGGGGTCGAGATTGAAGGGAAATTCTAACGATAGTAATAATAACTGATTCTCTCCATTAAACCACACGGGGAACATAAAATTCAACAAAGTCTAGAGGACCTGTTTCTGTGTTGGATAGCAGGACTAATACCTCATCTAAGGCCTGGAACCAAAAGAAGAAACGGGCTAGACGGGAAGACTCGGATGGAACTTGGTAAGAAGGTATCATCCCACTTTCATCATCCTGCTTGAGACTCATGTCAGTTTTGTGAAGGTGAAAAATTTCTGGGCTGAGATTGGCTGCTCGCCCGTGGCCATTGCCGATGCTCAGGGTCATGCAGGAGGCATAGGGCTACTCTCATCTACTACTGCTTTATCTACTTCTATTATTGATGTTACTAACCAATGTGTTACTGTTCAGATATCCTTGGGTGGGAACTTGTGGTATCTCTCTGCTATTTATGCTTCTCCCATCCCTAGTTCCAGATTTCAGCTTTAGGAGTACCTGCGTTCGATGAAGGACAATGTTCAGGGTCCCTGGGTTCTCATGGGAGACTTCAATGAAATCACGTCTCCAACTGAGAACCGTGGGGGCTTATTCTCTTGATCCAGGGCGTCTAAATTCCTTCACATGATGGCTATCTGCAACCTGGTTGATCTGGGATATCAGGGGCTGGGGTTCACTTGGCACTGTCACATCCATGGTGGTCGGTATTTGGCTAAAAGTCTCGATAGAGCCTTACCAAATCTTGAATGGCACATAACCTTTCCCGAAGCGTTTGTGGAGAACTTATGTCGTCTCTATTCTGACCATAATCCGATTATTCTGCGATTTGGTAGAAAGCAGGCCAGGGCTGGTGGTGGACCTTTCAAATTTGAAGAGGCTTGGACTACCCATCCCAGTTACCAAGAACTTGTCAGTAATGCTTGGGGGAGAAGTGACCATAACGTTCTTCAAGGTCTTCAAGAAGTTCGTCAGGACTCTATTGACTTCAATAAAAACATTTTCGGTAACATTTTCCAGCGGAAAAGAAGGCTTGAAGCAAGGTTAAATGGTATTTAGCGTTGACTAGAGAGCTATGTGGATGAGGCTCTTCTATCCTTAGAGCGTCGGCTTCGTAAATACTATAATTTAGTCCTTCAATAAGAAGAGCTCCTCTGGTTTCAGAAATCTAGAGAAAAATGGGTTAGCCATGGTGACAGGAATACTAAATTCTTTCATGCTCATACCACTATCCGAAGAAGGTGAAATCGTATTGATGAGCTTTTCATAGCAGATGGGGTTTGGTGTTCAGATAATTCGAAGTTGCAAGACGAGACTCTCCTTTTTTACAATTATCTCTTCTGTTCAGCTGAACCAATGAGTCCGGATAATATGGAGTGGGGACCGCTGTCAATTCTATCTTCCCATGGTATTAGTAACCTTCAGAAACCTGTTTCCAATGAGGAGGTTTATTCGGCCCTAGCGAGCATGGGGTCCTATAAAGCTCCAGGAAAAGATGGCTTCCAACCTTTATTTTTTAAGCAATATTGGTCTGTTGTGGGAGATGATGTCTGGGATCTAGTTCGATCAGCATTTGTACATGGTTCCTTTGATTCAGATCTAGCTGAGACCTTGATTGTCTAAATTCCAAAAGAGGAGAGGCCAACTACTTTTAAGCAGTTTCGCCTTATTAGTCTCTGCATTGTGATCTATAAGGTAATCACTAGGGTTCTTGTTAACAGGCTTTAACCTTTTCTTAGATGATCTCATTGGTCCCCTGCAAAGCAGTTTCATTCCCAGGGGCAACACCATAGATAACTCTTTAGTAGCTCAAGAGGTAATGAATTTTATACACCGATCGAGAAGCAAGAAATGGTGTTTCGCTGCTAAAATCGGCATTGAGAAGGCTTATGACAGGGTCAACTGGGATTTCCTCCAGTCTACTCTTGAAGAATTCAGATTTCCTTAAGAGACAGTTAAGTTGATTATGTTTTGTGTCCGTGCTCCCTCTCTTACTCTCCTCTGGAACAGGTCTAAGCTTCCTCCCTTTCTCCCACCTGAGGACTTAGGCAAGGAGATCCTTCGTCTCCTTACCTCTTTTTGCTCTGCATGGAAAATTTGTCTTGTCTTATATCTAAGAAGGCTTCTGATATGGCTTGGCAACCAATTTATTTATCGAGAGAAGGGCCTCTGATCTCGCATCTGTTTTTTTTTGCAGATGATGTTCTGTTATTTGCTAAAGCCAGTACTTCTCATATGTGGCTAATGATCAAGGTGGTTTCTGATTTTTGCAATGCATGATCCGGTCTCAAGGTCAATCTCGACAAATCTAGAGTTCTGTGCTCTAAGAACACGAGCCGACGTGAGAGGCACAATATCTCTTATCTTTGTTCTTTAAAGTTTGCTAGTAGCTTGGGTAATTATCTTGGCTTCATCAGATTTCAATCTCGTGTTAGACAGAATTGAGTCTAAGCTTACAGACTGGAAGATGAGGTTACTAAATAAAGCAGGTCGGGTGACTTTAGCTAGAGCAATGCTGACTTCAATCCCTACTTATGTGATGCGAACTTTTTGGCTCCCCAAATAGGTTTGTAGTGGCATTGACGGGATTGTCAAGAACTTTATCCTGGGCAGGTCTAATGATGATAAAGGGATCCACCGAGTTAATTGGGATACCATCTCCAGTCCTCGGAGGTTCGGTGGCTTGGGCATAAGGGACTCTAGATCTGCTATCATTGCTTTGGTAGAGAAGTAGACTTGGAACCTGTTCAATAACGGGCATAAATAATGTGTGGGTGAAAGTTTACAGGCACAAGTATCTTAAATCCCAGGATTTGTTTAAGGCTACAGCTCCTCCATCTAGCTCTATCACGTAGCGTTCTATTACTAAAGCCTTCTCCTATCTGCGAGATGGCTTCGTGTATAAGCTGGGTAAGGGCGAGGTGTCTTTGTGGCACGACCCATGGCTGGAGCAAGGTTCGATTGCAGCTCTAATTGATTTTGTTTATATCTCTAATTCGGACCTGCAGGTTAAGATCTTTGGCACAACGGAGCATGGGATTTTAGCACAACTGTGACTGATATTCAAGTTTGGATCAGGCACCTTATTTTGACTGTCCCAATTCCCCCATTCTCTTATTTTGATGATTGTATTACTTGGGCTGCTTCTAATTCTGGAATCTATACCACTAAATCAGCCTATTTGTGGTTGATTTTTAGATCAAAATAACTTAATCGAGACCCTATATGGAACTGGATGTGGAGATTACATGCCCCAGATGAGATCAAAGTTTTAATCTGGCTAATCTTTCACAATTGTCTTCCCACAAACAAGCTACTGTTCAAGCGCAACATCATCTCAGACCCTCTTTGCAGTAGATGTTCATGTATAGGAGATAGAGAATAATATACATTGTTTAAGAGACTGTGTTTTTGCTAGACAAGTCTGGGCTTCTTTGGGAATCACGAACTGTCATGGCTTCTGGGGAGCAGACATCATCACATGGATCACAAATCTTGCAACAAGTGGCGTATCTGTTACTTTCCCTGCAGGATTGTGGTTTATATGGAGGCAGCGAGATATTATAACTACAGCGGGGATGTCTGGCTTTTGCGCCAGATTAGCTACCTAGCAGCTGATTTCCACGCAGCCCGGGAAACTACTGATTTTAGTGGTCTCATCAGGAATTAATGGAGATGGTAGATGCTAGTGTGTTTCTCAGTTTTTGCAGGTTACATTACAAACCTTCTTCCAGAACTACTGTCCCTTAAACATGGTTTTGCTGGTTGCATGGAATCAAGGTTACAAAATTTCTTTTTGTAATTCAGATTTCTTGGAAGAATTACGCCTAGTGTATGATGATCATACTCAGTTTCATCGTCTTGGAGCAGTTGTTATGGACATCAAAGATATTTTAGTCAGGGAGGTTTTTATCCATACATTAAGAGAAGCCAACTCTTTTGTTAAATTGTGATACTAAAGAATTTAGGGATCAAAATTTTAAAAAAAAATATTAAAGAATTAAGAGTTAAATTATAAAAATGAAAGTTTGAAATACAATATATAATAATTTATTAAGAACTCATTTTATTTAAAAAAATATATAATAATGAGAAAAACAATATCACAGGGTACAGATCTCTGAAATGCATGGTCGTTATTAGACTCGTTCCCATGGAAATTGTTCCCCAGGGTTAAGAAACTGTTTTGCATTTATTAGAATTCTTACATCAGATTAGCACCTTCATTTGCTATGGAGAATGTATCTTATAGCATGAAAACTTAATTAAACCTTTCATCGGTACATGGAAAAAACTTGTGACCATATGTATTTCTCTGTACAATTGCATTCCAAAAGCAGATATGCTACCTCTACAAGAAGATCTGTAATCTCCTAGTTAACAAACCCTCTTAAAATCTTCTATTACATGCTATCCCATAAAGGAAAAATACAGATCCATGCATTTTCTTTCTTCATGCAGCAGGTCCATGGTTGATACTTCTTCCTGGCCGGAGAGTCCAAGCTAGCTCAGAGTAGTGCACCTCGATCTAGTCTTCACAATCAAGGAGATGATTCTTTTCAGGTCATCTCTTCGATCTCCATCTTGTGTTAAGAGTACTTGCATATGAGGCTTTACACAGCGCAACCCAGGCCTCTAGCCTCCGACTCTTTCATGATTCTTAGCCTCTTGCATGAATTGATGAACATTCTGTATTTAGAGAGAAAAAATATTTGTAAGTTTAAGTAAACGAGATATTGGAATAATTAATTAACTAATTAATCACTGGTGCAATTAATTTAAGAGCGACAGAAGAGGAACTTACTCCCATGGAACATCTCCAACCAACATCCAATCGCCATCTTTATCTTCATATGTTGGTACATATTCTGATCCATTATAGCCTTCCCTTTCAGAATACTGACCTGAAAAAAAAAATGTATTTAATTTAATTTAATTTCACACGCTTATAGTTCTCATTAATTAAACTAATTTCTTCACAATGTTTTGTTAGTTAATTTTAAGGGCGGGGGAAAAGGGTGCTCACCAACTTTGAATTTGAACATTTCTTCTACGACCTCGAGGAGCTCTGGATATCCTTTGTAGACTTTCAAATCAATCTTTCTAAGATAAGGAGCACCATCCATGCTAACTTTCACGTATAGTCCAGCAGCTTCAGCCTCTAGTTTCCTTGCTTGGAGACAGTTTTTCCTGTAAGATCTGATTGGTGGCCACCCTACCACTTGCGTCCTATAAAATCACACAGATCCACCCTATAATTAGTCCATTATTCAAAACCATGCATGCACAACCCTAAAACATCTTACCATCACCAAATTAAACCCCTAAAAATCCAGACTACAAGGGATAAACAAGAGCATATATAGCTAGCTGACATGTTTTGATACATTTCATCTAGACCTGTGGTGTTTTCTCATATTGAAGTACAGAAGGTGGCAACTTACTTGGTGGGTGGAGAAGTTTCCTGTTCATGGCTTTTTTTGTCATTTGAAGACACGCTAGAACTTTCCCTTCTTCCTGCAGAGTCTTCATTCATGTCAGGCAATGATCTTTTGTTGCTCTTGGTAACATTTGAGTTAGGTGTTTGCTTCTCCAACTGTTCTGTGGCAGTGCCCGGTAGGCCTAATCTGAGCTCTGTCGCCTCAAGGTTAAGATCTCTCTCAAATTCCATACTTCTCTTTTCTTTGTTCAACGATCTTTGGATGTAAACTAAATTAAACCTTCTGAATTTCCTGTGTGGTTGTAATTGCACTTGAGAGGGTTGAAGGAAATGCATATGTATTTTATAGATGCAAGTTGACCAACGAAATTGAAGACAAAGGACAGTACTGTTTGGGGGAAAGAAAAACAATATTATCTCCATCCCTCGTGGCGCGTGGATA
>Ga0325402_1001199_pt1 | contig 20646 bp, 14 predicted proteins | sample PopdelMetagenome_22_FD_207212 | JGI IMG/M metagenome (GOLD analysis project Ga0325402, IMG submission 207212) | Populus deltoides microbial communities from Bellville, Georgia, United States - Xylem-PdKOR-R3 | ecosystem: Host-associated > Plants > Phyllosphere > Stem > Wood/Secondary xylem...
ACGTTGCAAATGAGTTCATGACCACAAACAGGAAGCTCATGCAGGAAAAAGAAGGTAATGAAAGTGAGTGGCCGGAGTGGATGTCAGTAGCAGACAGGAGGCTGTTGCAATCATCATCCGTGGCTCCGGATGTGGTGGTGGCGGCTGATGGAAGTGGGAATTACAAGACAGTATCAGATGCAACTGCAGCTGCACCAAAGAAAAGCAGCAAAAGGTACATAATTCGTATCAAGGCAGGTGTTTACAGGGAAAATGTGGATGTACCCCATATTTTAAGTTAGCCTTTCTACACTCTTAAAAAAAAATCATATATGATCTCATTCACATCTCCATCCTAAATTCCTGGTTGTACGAAATAGAGATCAGAAAGACTAGTCAAGAAAAAATAAAGGCACAAGAAGTAGAAAACGTTGACAAATGATTCAAAGCCAAGCTGCTGAGCATTTTGCTATGTTATTTTGGCCCAAGAGTGATGAGGCAGGAGGATAAAGACAATTCAACCATGAAATACAACCAATTATTTATTTTAGAATTTAATCAAGCATAAATTCACCAACATCAAGTGCATAAAATGGCAAAACATCAAAGTTTTAGCTAAAATTAAACCAACCTGCTTGTTGATCTGCATATGCAGGACAAGACAGTAAAGGCACAACAAGTTTGGCGATAGTAGTTAAAGCAACAACTCGATAAAAAAGAATAGAATCTATATATCACATTATACTCTTTCTTCGCTTCTTTCAATTTTTTGAAGTGGGATCCTAAGATTAATCATATCAAGAACATTTTTTCAAAATTTTATTTTTCTTTCAACCTGATCCACTGATGAATGGTCAGAAAGGAAAGAGATGAAGCACTGAAAATCTGAGATTTTGATAGATCATTTATGTATATAAGCCAAACAGTAACCGCTGGAAGTTGGGTTCTAACATAAACATTACATTCATTGATCTCTCCTCTAAAGATTAAAACTTGTCTTAATTATTATTATTATTATTAACAGAAACTAAATCATTTCCTCTTGCTTGGAGATACTGATGGGGCTACTGATGGGGCTCCTGGTTAAGAAACTAAGGTGGTTGCGAGACTGTGAGCTTGCTGATGGTGCTGACATGTCCCTGGCATGTTGTTCTTGCATGGTAGATCAATTGTATGTAGAAGAACTTCTGAGGCTTTTTCATGGGACTTGATTCGTTAGGATTACTTGGAGACTGGATAGATTACTAGCTGTTGTTCATGGAACTTGATGGTGCTCTATGTAATAAAAGGTCCCGAAATTCAGCTGAGATAGCCACAGGTCTGCTCTTTCTCCATCAGACCAAGCCAGAGCCACTGGTTCACCGTGACCTCAAGCCAGGAAACATTTTGCTAGACAACAATTACACCAGTAAGATTAGTGATGTTGGATTGGCCAGGCTTGTTCCGACTACTTCCGAGAATGTAACACAATACCACATGACATCGGCTGCTGGAACTTTCTGCTAGATCCAGAGTATCAACTGGAATTATTGGTGTGAAATCTGATGTATATTCCTTCGGGATCTTGCTTCTGCAAGTCATAACAGCCAAGTCACCAATGGGCTTGACTCACATTGTTGAACAAGCAATTGAAAATGAGACGCTCAAAGAAATTCTAGACTCAGATGTGCCTGATTGGCCAATTGAAGAGGCTTTATGTTTTGCAAAGCTTGCACTCCAATGTGCAGAACTGAGACGGAAAGACAGGCCAGATCTTGGCACAGAAGTTTTGCCAGAGCTCAACAGACTGAGAGATTTAGCTGAAGAAAAGATGAAATATCTTTTTTACGCTGAAGGTTTCGGCCCCTCTCCCAACCACAGCCTAGCTTCAATAACTCCTCCCACCAGTCAAATCTCAATAACTCCCACCAACCTTAGCCAAACTTCTGCAACTCCCACCAACCTCAGTCAAGTTTCAATAACTCAGGTTAGTATTGAAACGATTCCTTTGCGTATGAACTCTCTGAAACTCTCAGGCAAAACTCCTAAAGAGTGGGAAAGAAAAGGGACTGTTACTGTGAGGTGTCCTGCATGCTTCTTTCCTTTCTGAGTTTGCAAACAAGTTAAACACCGCCACTTCTTAGCTCTTGCATTCATCAGCTTCTTCTAATACTTGAAATCAACAAAAGGAAACAGATAGAATAATGGGACAAGGTGAAGAAGTCAAGACTAAAAGTGAAGCCTAGGTTTGTCTCTCTCTCTCTCTCTCTCTCTCTCTCTCTCTTATTTTATCTATGGAACTTATTGTTATGAATATAGTACTCACGAGTGGTTTTATTTATGGAAAAACTGAAAAATTATGTAGGAAAGAGGTGAAATATTCTTCTTCTATAGGCCAAGAGTTGAGAAAGAAGAAGCTCATAGCCCTGATGACGTCAATTGTACTTGGTACTAAGGCCAGAGTCTGGAGAGAGAGCGGTTGAAGAGAAGCAACCCCCTCAATCTGGTAAAGAAGGTTCTAAAAAAGGTTCTTCAAGTATTGATCATGATGGTGGTAGTAGTAGTGCTTCTGCAGGCAAGAATGGAAGTGAAGGTGAGCATGGATGCAGGTAATTAATTGTAATAGATTCACAAAGGCTCGATTAAAAAAATATATATTTAATTAAAATTATGGTTGAAATTAAAATCGAACAAAAAATAATTTAATGTTTTTGATTAAAATAATACTTTTCAAATTAGAGTTATAAAAAAAAACTAAACTTTTCACGTGAACAGTACGAGTGAATTAATTCACTTGCACTGGTTTTTGAAAAAAAAACTGATTTAAGTTTAGTGAACAGTGCAACAGTGGAGCATGACTCCACTGTTATGGTTTGTCCCCCCAATGCTGCTTCTCCAAAACCTGCAATAATATAGTGGGTCCTACCAGCTAGAAGCAGTTTTTTCTACGTTACCAAATATTATTAGTGTGGTTGTGAATGAACCTCACCCGCAGCCACTTTACCAAATGGACACGTATTAGTAGTTAGAGCAATGAATGTGCTTTCTTTTTCTCTTGGATTGTAGGAAATGAACAATGAAAAATAGCCCTTGTTGAGGTTTTGTGGACTTGTTCACAACAAAACTAGAAGATGTGAAGAATGCTCTTAAAGGAGGTAGTCAGCATTGAGTTTTGTTGCAGTTTCATGGACATCAATTTGACCATAAATTTTAATTACTTGTTGCATCTCGGAGGAATATGCCCACCAATTTGGGCACAAAAAGTTTGTTCCTGCTGACCCACCAGACATGTTGATTTATGAGGGATGTGAGTTGCTGTTGATATCTGCATCGGATGCCATAGAAGAGGAGTTGGGAATGGAGCTTAAGACAGAATGTGAAGGTGATGATGATCGATCCAGCTTCTTGTTCTGATTTGGTGAAGACTTTTGGAGAGATTGCACCTGTAACAACCTTGATTTTCTATTTTTTTTTTCCGTGATACCTATCAAGATATGCAATTCATTTTACTTTCCATACTTGTATAGTTTGCTAAATTACAACCGCATGCTGATACCAACGGTAACAACCCCGATTTCCTATATTTTTTTCCATGATACATTGAAAATTTTCAGGTAAATTTTTGTTTTATAAACAGGTTTCACCAAAATTTTTATCAAACTTTCAGCAAAGTCCCCTATATACTGGGAGATTCCAAGTTATTGACAAAATCATATTACACTTCTAATTTTATTTCACATCCCGATCCACTTATCCTGGATCTCAACTCAACTCATCATCATCAACACCAGAGTTTTAAAACCCGGACCGGCCCGGCGGGTCGACCCGGGACCCGGGCCTGGGACTGGTCCGGGTGGAGGCAAAAACCTGCTTGGGAATTGGCCTGACGAAACCCGGTCGACCCGGTGGGTCGACCCGGGACCCGGTCCACCCGGTCAAACCCGGGTGAGACCCGGTCAAATTTTTTTTTATATTGGCAGTCATTAAACGACGTCGTTTTGACCTTTTAAAAGGCCAAAATGCTGAAAACCGAAGAATGAAGAAGAACGAAGCAATTTTCAAACCTAATTAACTCAACTCCTTAAAACTCAGTTGAGAAGCAGAGGACCACTGAGGACGTCTGATTTGATGCTTATTACATCTAGATGCAAGGTGGGTTCCCAACGCAAGAACTCATCTACCAAAATCACCAACCTCACAGCAGAGGGCAGGAAGAACAGAAGGTTGCATCGAAAGCCCTTAAGGGAGAGCTCCGGTAATTACAATATCTTTTATCTTATTGCCATCTTTATCTTTTCCATCTCAGTTTTCATACCCAGAACAGAAGCTTTATACTTCATGGAACAAAGAGCTGCTTCAGCCTCGAGCCATAAATTCTTGTAGAACAAAACTTGAGGATTCTTTTCTTCCTCAAGTTCATAATGTCCTTCCAGAGCCTTTTCATTGACCTGCATCACCAACAAAAATGCAAAGATTTGGTTGCTTAGAAATAAATTCTACCCATAAGTTCCAGAAATTGAGATTGGTACCTGAGCAATGTGTTCATTTTTATTGAATCCTCCATTTCTTGCATTTAAGAATCCAGGAATCTCTCCCTAAAACTAGTAGAACTCATCTGAAAGCTTTCATGCTTGTTCTGATGTCGAAGATTCTATTTATTTGGTTTATGTTTTTTTTATAGATTTTTTTGGGTTGACCCGGGTTAACTCGGGTCAACCCATCTGACCCGTGAACCGATCACTTGACCGGGTCGATAACCGGGTTGGGTTTCAAAACTATGATCAACACAACACATCATAACATCATATAATGTAATTCAAGTGAAAGATTCAATTTCAACTATAAATATACATGGTAAAATAGGTATTTAGAGTTACAAATATTATATTAAAGTTATGCATTCAAATTTGCGAATTAATATTACATTTCAAGTTTTAGAAGATAAGTTCCTTAATTTACAAATAATTTACATGATCAAAAGCAAAAGGCAACTAAATCAATATCACTCCTAACGTGACCTTGATGGACCTGAAAATAGAATTTAACGTGTACACATAAATATAAAAAGGTAGTAACAAACAATAATAATGACAAGTAATAATCTTTATGGAATTTCTTTTGATACATAAAATTAGACATAAATCTCTTTTACAACATACATTTTCCATCTATTATCAATATCCATCTAATATCTTATCCTATTTGCCGAGAATAATTTTATCTTGGAAATCTCAACACAACTCAACGGTTTTTCGAATGTCATCTCCTTATAGATCAATTCTCACTTGATACAAGATATTCCTCTCTTTGTGTCATTAACTCATCTCATTCTTTTGGAATAACTAATTAATATTTTCCCTCCATTTTCTGCAAGGTAATTGCCAACATTAATAAATCTTATTAGTATCATTATTCTTCCAATATTGGGTTAGACTAATCAATTACATTCACGTGCCGATATTGATACCGCTGATTGGTATCATTAACTATTCCTTCTCCAAAATAGTTAATCACATCTTATTCATATTTGGTTTACCATCAAAGTTGCCAATGTCAAGAACCCTTGACATCATTAGCCTCCTTACCTGGAGTAGCTAATCACACCAGAAATGGTTACCGATACCAATGTAACCCTTTGATATCATTAACTATTCTCGACCCGGAATAGTTAATCAACTTATCTTTTTCACTGAACCAGGAGTAACCATGCCGATGTTAGTAATCTTTACTAACATCATTAGTCACCCAATTGCTTGGGATCGACTAATCAATTAAAGAAATGTCGGCACCGATGGAACCTCATCGATACCATTAGCTATCCAAACCCGGGTAACTAATCAATGTCATCTGAAATGCCGGTAATGGAACCCTATTGATACCATTAGCTATCCAAACCCGGATAACTAATCAATGTCATCTGAATCCTTCATTCATACCAATTCCCTTTCATTTTTCTTATTAACATCATATGCATTATAACCACGGTAGCCAAATATCATTTGCACACATTCTTAGTTATCAACACTATAGTCACTAAGCATGATTCACATAACCTTGGTCACCCTCATCACAATACCAGGTATCAATTTATGCCCTTACCCACCATCATCATGGTGCTAAGTATCATTGTAATGTATCCTTAGCCACCGACACAACGGTGACCAATTATCTATCATTTCTCCTTCAATCTTCAAGTCATTATGTATACCCAATCCATATTAAGGTATGCAGGATAATTACATCTATTCTAAAGTTATCATGGCTAATTCCATACCTATCAATGTAAGGTAATTGTATCCATCCTAATAATAACATAATTAATTTGATATATAACAATGCACGTAAGGTACTCATATTCATTCAAACATTATCCTAACTAATTGAGGTATACCGTTGTATGCAAGGTACTCTTATTCATTCCAATAATATCATATCAAGTTTGATATATATCAATGTACGTAAGGTACTCATATCCATTTCAATTATATCATAACTAGTCGATATACATCTAAGCACAAAAGGTACTCATATTCATTCCAATATTATCGAAACAATAAAACAATAGATTTAGAAATTTATCAATAAGTTTACATATTTTAAAAAGACAAGGTGCGATGCACCTACCTATAGTATGTGCATGTGCTGCCACTCCATGTAATTGTCCAGTCCACACAGCTTTCCCTGTAACACCAGGGATTCAGTTTTTATCACAATACAACCAACATCACAATTTGATTTAATTCTCATTCAACTAGTATTCTCAAACTAATCACAAGAAATTTCCTTAGAATCTCATACTCTTACCCATTTTCATGTTCATATTCATTCTTATAATTTTGTTATTAAAACCATCACTTAACAACAATTACAAGCAAAAATTAAAATTGTTTAATTTCGATCAATTTAGCTTAACCAACCCAGAACACTATTTAGTGTTTTAATCATAACTAAGGCTATAAAACTCAGTTTTGGGCGTGATTTGTTTCCATGAAAGGCTAAAACATAGAAATACAACTTTTATGAAGAAATCAAGTCCAAATTATTTTGTTTTAAGGCTCAAAATCAACAATCACAATAGCCCTTATAGCTAAAATTTTGGACATGTTATCCAAGGTCATTTGGTATCATTAAATCACAAATTTAAACCAATTCTAATACAAAACATTCAAATAATTTCCCTACCTCTACAATATAGCAAGTTTCGGTCAAAATAGGGAAATTCATCCCTTTAAGATTTCTCCTATTATTATTATTATTATTATTATTATTATTATTATTATTATTATACACACTACATATGTTATTATCCTTGTTTAGCATTATTAATACAACCAAACAATGAACCATTTATTTTCTTTCACTTTCTCCTCTAACAATTAAACATATGCAACAAACCTTAACAGTTAGTATTCTTATATCATTCTCACAACAATAATTTTACCCTACTAATTGGAATCTATGACAATCTTTATTAACTAATCAATTTGCCAAAAATATACTTATGGCTAGCCTTAAATATGTTTTATTTTCCAAATTTCTTTCATTTCAATTTCTACATGGTTCCACCATATTTATATCCACACAACCAACAAATTAGCTTTTTATTCTATTAACATGTTCATATAGCAATGTTCCTTCCTATTCTTACATCATAATCATTCTTTCCCTCATATAAAAAATACATAATTAATCTATAATAATATTAATAACAAGAACATATTTTACCATTATATCTTCCATACACCCTAACACCTACACAATTCTAATTTCATCAAAACATGTATTTAATCAAGTTTCCTAAATTTTGCCAAAACTAGCAATAGATTCAAAAGACAATAAGTTATCTACTTCAGACTTTATTTTTGAACCCAACAGTCAAAATATAGAGCCTAGATTTGTGCACAATATATCTAAATATAGAGCCTAGATTTGTGCACAATATATCTCCATATTGGAATGATCCAATGGTTAGATCTCTCTATATCTGAATAAAACCGAGCTAACCTGAAAATTGACAAGCTACTGTTCAACATGAACGGCACCTTGCCGGAGAGTGTGTTTCCAATCTCCACCGTCCAGAAGGAAGACAACATCTAGGCGCACCACATATCCAAAAATAAACACGATCCAACGGTAGAAAAGAGAAATCGGCCAGCGACCAAAGCTGCCTTGCAGGTGTATTTCCTTCTGTTTTCCAGGAAATTTCCGATGATGATTTCTGTCAAACGAATTGTATGCTTTCAAATCCCTCTAGCCAGGTAGTAGAGGAGTGTGAGAAGAACAATATATCAAAAACTCAAAACGATCCAACGGTGGCCGTCAGAGATATGGCCACCGGAGCATTATTGGCTCCTTTAAATTCTGCACTTTTTCTCTAGCTGAATTTTCTCTATTGTCTCTCACCTTTTTTTTTTTGGACTAATGGCCTCTTTGCTGTTTTAAAGATATATTTTTCATTAATTACAATTTTGTCCCTCATTTATACATTTATGTATTTTATTTTATTTTTCACATAAACTATCCGGTTTGTTTTTGCTTAAATCGTTAGTCTTTACCGAACTTTGATTAGGATGAGATCTTTAACCAAGATAGGAAAACATATTAATAGACTTCATGCAAAATTGCATCCCGATCCGACGATTGGATTGAGAGCTCTCTGCTTTCTAATGTAAAATTGATCAGTTTACGACTTTTCATCAATAATCAAAATTTTCTTGGTCATTCTTCAAATAAAATCATATCAATTATCGTTCTAAACCTTTAAAATCATTTTATTATTTTAGAATATATTCATGTTAAAATTTTCACATTTATTTATTTTTCAGGCTTATTACCATTTCAAAGTAATGTCATTGATTTTTAATTGGTGCTTGCACCTTCCGTCCTGCCCTTTTCATTGCACTATCCTTTATTATAATTTATTCTTTATTACCTCACTTATTCCTTAGAAACATTTTATCCATCAAGACGCATTACCAGTTTCTCTGTCCTTATGAATTCTAAATCAAAATTCATTTTATGGAGACCCCTCCATTATATATCATTATTTATCTATTATTTCTTATCTTGGTTTCCGTCACTCATTGAGATCATACCACTTTCAGTTTTACATACCACAGAGAAACTGAAAGCCATTAGAAAGAAAAGCTATAAGAGAAGCAAACAAGCACCCACCACTGTAAACTACAGAAACAGGGGAAAGGCAGAGAAAGATAAGAAAACAACGGAAAGGCAATACATAAACAAATGAAAGGCCTGCAAAGAAGCAAGGGGACAACTAGATCAATTGAATAACAACACCATCGCGGAGCTAGCAGTATTTAAATTGATCGAAAAGCCAATGAACAAAAGAAAAGACAACAACCACAAAAGAAAAATGTAAAGATGGGGGTGGTAGACCTTTTTTTCCTAGGATTGATTGAAAAGAAAATTGATGAGAAAGAAAACTGAAATAATACACTGCATTCTTTCGCTTCAATGTATAAATGATCTAGTTCTTGAATAACAACAGCCAAACACCAAACATTTAGCGAATGACTTAAACATAGAATTGTAGACAACTAGAGAGAATGAGGGAGAGGGAACCAAGAGAGTTGGTACGTACATGACTCCGACTGACTCCAAGTCAAGATTTGCTAGAAATTAGTAAACACTTCAACATTCGACAAAATCTTCAGCATCTGTACGTGATGCGACCCCTTTGTCTACAAATGGTCACTTTCTTCTTATACTTAATGCCACGACGCATACACCTCAGCCCTGTCAGAAGCTACAAAGACAAGAATCTCCAGAAGTGAAACCACTTTCTATTTCCTGTCCAAACATATGAAATAAATAAATTTATTAAGACATCAATCATGTGTAATCACTTTTCATATAGGAAGCATATTTATTGAGAACACTATGCTTAAAAAATCTGTAATTCATGCCAATAAAAAAATGTGGCAAAATTTATATAATATGCCTAGCAAAACAAGCTATTATATTGTCAGTTCTCTTTTTTTAAAGTGAAATGGAAGAGTGGAGCCTGCTGGAAAACAGGGAGAACTGGATTGACCCAGCTCAACAATCTCCCCACCCTAGTAAACTGGTGAGAAAGGGAAATAAGCGAAAAAAACACAGTTACCAAATCAACGAAGGGAAGCAAAAATTGAAAAAGAAAAGGGCTACTAAAAATTTCAGCAAGCTTTGAGCCATTGTAGGTGCACGCACTCTCTATCCCTCACATGTGTGCACACACATGCACAGACATCCATTTCCAAACATAATCACAAATGGACACACACGTGTTCAATTGGAATGCATCATGAAGCAGGCAGCTTAAGCATTTACATGTCACAAATGTAGTTAACAAGCCACAAAACAAGGATTTTTTGTATGTACTATTTACATCAATAAAAAGCTTACAAAGAAGTTAACTGTACAGTTAAGAATGTGAGGAGACTCAGCACATGCGGCCATGTCAATACATTTTCACCTGATATTGATTCCGCAGATGGCTCTTCAAATGCACACTGTTTTGCTAATGGCAACATGGCAGACACTGCAACCAAAAACAACTGTAAGTTCACAAGTATCATCCCAAATCCTCATGCAGACATGTACTTTCTTAAAAAGCTCCATGTAAACGTAATACTCACTATTGATTCCATAAACGTTTTGCCAAAAATCAATGCTTTCACCATATCTGTCTGGATGTGTTACAGGTGCCATGTACAACTGTAAGCAGTATTTAGAGGATATCAGCATTACAAACACACGTGCTTGATTCACAAGTATGAAACCACAAATTTTCCAAGCAGGATTCTGCTGAATATTTAACCTAATTACATAATGTAACGGAAGCAAAAAAGGATTAAGTCCACATAATGCTGTGGTATAAGAAAACTTGCCAAGCAGGAAGATAATTTACAGTTGCATTTGATGGAAGAATAAGGCCTCCATGCTTCAGCCAGTGATCTCTGGCAGTGATGACACTTCCCAGCATGCTCTACAAATCAAGATAAAAAGTCCTCTAGATGGTAAACATTGCATGTGATATGGCAATGAGGGGGGAGGGGAGCACACCTGTGCACAAAAGGTTCCATACCATAATGTCATGCGCATAACATAATGTAAGACAAACCATTATCTCACATTCTCTAAGAAAAGCTATTCTTGACTAATAATTTGTGAATTTTGTCTTGTATTTATTAAAGCTTGCAATTTCAGATGCAAGATGGGGACAAAATATTTTGTCGTTATTGCATTTTTCTGTGAATCAATTATATGCGCAGGAGTAAAATTTAAAGGATGCTGATTTTAGAATACTAACTTGTATAATATGCACACTACTGATCATGTTATGTGATATTGCGAATGTTCTTTTCATTTTGATGAATGAACACCATTAGACACATCAACATCTCTTTCCCTCCCCCCTAACAACAGTGAGAGTATTGATAAAATCCTTTTTTTATTGAAAAAGAATGTTAAAAAACAGTCATCACAAGCCACATAGACAGTAACAGCCAAACAGCTACGTAACACACTGAAAATGTAATACAAAAAGATGAGCATTAGTGTAACAAAGTACCTTTACAGCAATATCACTTGCATCCTCTGCATTAGGCTGGTGAAACAATATCTTTCAAATGTGAGGCACGTGTAGATTGAAACTCATGCAAGTACAGTGTTAAAATGGTGTCTGTGTGTCTATCACCTTAATTGAAAGTCAAACCTAATGAAAGAATCAGAGTACTTTCTCTAAATACAGCAACTCCTAGTTTTCTGGAGACAATTTAACAGAATACAGAATTTTGGAAGGAATCAACTCATAATGGCCACTTCAGAAATTCAGGAGAGAGATATAAAGTCTCTAAGATAGAGTCTTCTGATATATATATATATATATAACTATAACAACATCAATTCTAAAGTTCGAATATTTCTACAAAGAAAGAACATTGCATCAACATTTAACCATTGGCATTTCCCATGCACCATGTAAAATGACCATGGAATATGAGAGTTCAATTGTTGGATTCATCTATCACAGACAAAGCTTATGAGACAATACCTTGCAACATGGATGGCAAGCGACATGAATCATTTTTGGACATAGGTGATGATTATTTATGCAATTCATTAATACACTTCCAAAGTCACTAGAAAATGCATTGCCATGTAAAAGAATTGCTCAAATATATCTTACCCGTTTTGCCCCATCCTGAGCACAAAATATTGAAAGAATTCCTGTGTCACAACCAACATCCACAACAACCTGAACAAGTGTTCGAATTGAGCAATCAGGGCACATGCTGCACAAATATTCCTAAAATTTCTTGCCACTAGGCAGAATGTTGATGTTCAACATATAAGATTTTGAAGCTTTTTTCTTTCACTATATGACATTATATATTTCATGGTCTTAAAGCATATGGAATCATACATCTTACGTAACTGTTGGGATTAAATCAAAGAGTTACTTGATAAATGCTCTATGCCAAGGCGGCAAGAAGACAGAAAGCTTAATGCAACATAGTTTTACATCAAGAAGAGCACAATATCATAGATTAACAAATGAATACTGACCATGATGGCATTAATTGCCTTCTATCACAATCTGATGGTGAAAGATTGCACCCCTATATGCGTTTGTCCGCACATGATCCTGCATACATAGAATAAAAACTTGAACATTTTTGTATCATTTAATAAGAAACTCTTGACTGCGAAAAGAAAAGCCCACAAATGAACCAAATTCCTAACTTCCAAATACAAAATACTTCTCAATTAACAATGTCAAGCCACGCCAACTCAACCATTCCAAAAATGATAAAACACACAAAACTACTAAGTGAAACCCCACAAAACCTACCAAAATCTCCCAACAAAACAAAGCATAAAACCCATTTCACATTCAAGAAACAGAATTTCAACACTAACAAAACAATGAAACATTACCAAAAAACCTTAAACTCGAACAAAACAGCCACAAGAGAACCTAAAACCATAAACCCTTGTAGAAAAAACATAACAATTTACCAGACAAACAAAAACCCAGATACAAAAACTTAGGACAAATTAATAAAGATTGAAGCTTTTTTTTCTTACCTTAATCATCTATTCATGGATACCAACATGAGCATAATTGTGAAAGTAGGCCGTGTCAAACTCTGTACAAGGAGTGACATTTTGTTCCTCACCAACCACATCACGTGAGTTGTCACGTGCTCTTCTAACTCGGTCTCTTTGACTCATCCCGAGATGCTGCTGCCGCTTGATGTTTTGGTAGTAACTGTTACTGTGACCTGAGCTTGAATACATTCTGGCCGCAGGAGAGATGGAGAGAGAGGACTGACGGTGGAGTTTTTTTATGGCCCGAGAAGGATATGGGTCAAAAGTTTATTGGAGCATGTTTATTTACTGAAAAGTTTGTTTTTTTTTGAATAAATTTTGAGAAAGTAAATTATTTTTTGATATTTTGATATTTAATAGTGTAATAAAAAATAAATTAAAAAATATTTTTGAGTGTTTGGTTATATCATAAAAAATAAGTTGGAAAATAACTTATTAATGTTTTATTTTTCTTAAGTTTATTAAAATAATGAGGAATGAATTTTACAAATTAAAAAGTTGAATGAGAATGAAATTGAAAAAAAATATAATTTTATAAATTATCTCAAATAAAATAAATAATAATTACAATAATAGAGATCAAATCTAAAAAAATAAAAGATGAAGAAATTAAAATAATAATAATTAACATTTCATAAATTATCTCAAATAAAATAAGTAACAATAAAAAAAATAAGGATCAAATTTGATAGATAAAAAATTTCAATAAAAACAATGATAAGAGAAAAGCAAATAACAATTATAAAAAATAAAGACCAAAGTTAATATAAAAATTAAATTTTAAGAGATAAAATTAAAAAATAAATATTCAAAACAAAATATATATAGCAATTAAAAGTTTGATAACCAAATTTGATATGATCAGCAAATAATATGATATTTCTAAATTTTTTACAACTTTCAAAAAGTATTTTCCACCCAAATTTTTCAGGAAAACACTTTTCTGAAAATCAAGCTAAATTTTTCTTTGACTGGAAAATGTTTTTCGTTAACTAACTTTTTTAATGACAAATAAATATAGAAAAATTTAAAAAATAATTTTTTAAAAACTACTTTTTAAAAAATAAACATAACAAAAAATGGTGTTTGAATAAAAATCAGGACTTTGCTCATTTTGATGAAAAACCAATTAGAATTTTCATGGGTTTTTTACTTAATGATCATTTAAGTTTTTTGTTTTAGGAAAAAGATGATCTAAACTAAAAAGCGAACGTTTTTTTCTTAGCACCATGTTTTTTTTGGTAAAAAAATCTAAATTCAAAAAAACAAACTCACACCCGATCATTATGAGAAAAACCAACATTGTAATATCATGGAATAAAAAAAACAAGATTTCAATAAGAGAATAATAATAATAAAAAAATTTAAAATAATATTTAAAGTCATAATTTACTAAACAATATATCAGTTATTTTTTCACAATGAGTATGAAAAATTGTAAAATCCTCTAATACGATTTATTTAAATGCTATTTAAATATATATATATATATATATATATATATATATATATATATATATATATTTATTTTTTATAAATAATTATATATTATCAAAAATATTTGCTGTAAAGAATTTAAAATCTAACTTATTATTTAAGCTATGAGACTTATAAAAATTATAAAACAAATACACTCGAAGTAAGTAACTATCATATTTTTTAGTATTTTATTTTTATTTAAATTCTAGAATACCTTTGAATTTCAAATGATTTTCATGATACTATATTAATAAAGTCACGAACCTAATTTTATTTATAATATTGCAATATTTTATGCAATAAGGACTAAATAAAGTTTGAATCAAACCAAGAGCACAGCAAAAATTTTCCTCGTTTCAATACTTTTAAATTTCCACTTCAGAAATCATAGCCAACGTAACAAATATATATATATATATATATTGCAAAAAAGACGAAGAAGAAATTTTAAGCCAAAAAAAAAAAACCTAAAAAACGAAGGTATGGACCCACGAGACAAGGTCACATAAAGCCCTTCCTTAAACCCCATAGTAACAAAAGCCCCCCCAGCACAGCCTCTCTCCTCGCAGCCTCTCTCTTTTTGGTGCCCGATTAAACTGCACTCAAGAGGCAACAATGGCGGGGTTCGTACCTCCAGGTACAACGTTGTTAGGCAATGAAGCTACATCAGAAGCAGCCAAAAAGATCAATGAGGTTCACAAAAAAGTTGATTACTTGAACCTTCCTTGTCCAATCCCCTATGAAGAACTCCATCGTGAAGCACTCAGTTCAGTTTCTTATCTCGTTTTCTATCTTTATTTTCGTTATCGATCTGTTTATTGGAATGGGTTCTTTTTTTTTTTTGGTTGTTTTAGTGATTAATCTGACTGTGAAACCCTAATAGGCTAAAGTTTTGGCTGGTCTTTTTTGGGGGGTTTGGTTTATAAAGTTTTTTTTATTGGTTTTTTGTGGTTATTGAGGTGAATCAAAGATGGGTTTTTGGTCACGTGTTGAGAGTTTTGTGCGTGGAGTGAAGTGGGACTGTGTGACTATGCTATTTGAAGTAAGTGTTTTGGGTTTGTGACATTTTGTGGATTCTGATGTTTTAGTGTCTTGAAATTGTCATTCTTGCTATGATGTTGTGGTTAGTTTTGTCAAAAGTGGAAAAGAAATTAAGTTTTTTATTTTGATTTTGGATTTGGATTTTATTTAAAAAAAGTGTTTGATTCAGGTTATTATGATTGAATTTGGTACGGAGTAGATTACTGTTAATAACGAGAATGATGGTTAGTTCTTGGTGCTAACGAGAGTTTGTCTTTTGAATCTTTTACATTCATGGTGCTTCATGTGTCAACTGTGCTAGCCAAACCTGTGTGGAAGGGTGACATGCCTTAAGCTTTAGACACTAATTCCTAAAGAATGTCGCATATCATCTCGTGCTGCATTTTGAATGCTATATAATAAATTACTGTCATTCAAAAGATCTAGTTGCTGAGTCTTATTGTGTAAGTGGTGGTAATGCATTTCATTTTAGAAGTTTAGGGTGGAAAATGCTCTCCTTTTTAATATGTTTGATTTCTAATTTCCAAAAAATGTTTATGCAGTGTCTTTGAAGCCTGAGTATTTTGAGGGGATGCGTTTTGATTTTACCAAAGGACTGAATCAGAAATTTTCTCTCAGTCATAGGTAGTTTTGGCTTCTTTTTGTTTCAAATTCTTTTCAGACATTTTAATTCATTTTTTATCCTGGAGTTTGGCACTAACTTTTTTCATTATCTCCTAGTGTGATGATGGGGCCTATGGAAATTCCTTCTCAATCTTCAGAAGCCATCAAAATCCCTACTGCTCACTATGAGTTTGGTGCTAACTTTATAGACCAAAAGGTGGGCTGTCAGTGACATATTTTCCTTTCCAATTCATTTACTAATGAACCCTCTGGGATTATCATGTCATAATTTCAATTGAGTGTCTTTATCGGTTCTCCGTAGACAATGCTTATCGGGAGGGTTTTGACCGATGGGAGAGTAAATGCAAGAGTGAAGTGTGATTTGACTGATGATCTTGCTTTAAAGGCTAATGCTCAGGTGAAATATATGCTCATCTCACCTTCTTTTTGGACTTCTTTTCTTCTCTACCCCTGTTTTTTTTTTTTTTTTTTTCCTAATGCTAGCAAAAGTTATGATTTGCAAGTAAACTTTTTAAATTATGTTATATTCTTTTCCATGCAGCTTACAAATGAGCCTCACATGTCCCATGTCATGTTGAACTTCGATTACAAGGTGAAGCTCTCTTTAACATTTAGATCTGTACATATTTTTTGCATGATTATTCTCCTCTCACAAACAATGGAAGTTGGTGTGCCAGACATTGTTTTACTTTAAGCATCTATATCGTTGTCAACTGTATTCAAGATGAATTTATCATGCTTCTTTTCCTGCTTATACTGTTGTTTTACCTCATACAGGGTAAAGACTACAGGAGCCAGTTGCAACTAGGAAATGGTGCCTTATTTGGTGCCAGTTACATTCAGGTACAGTATGTTAGATATATGATCGTTCTTGGTATCAAGCTCTATAATTTGGTTACTTTGATTCAGAACATGCTGTTCTCTTAAAACAGTTTATATAGAAAGGGTTTTTTTTTCCAGTTATACTTAATGGTGGTTTCAATTGTCATTATCTTTCATGATGCTCAGTAGCTTACAAAGGACCTCACCTCTTCCTCCTCTTCAGTTGCATTTTTATTGCTATATGCTCATTGTTGTTTTTTTTATCGGATCTTCATAATGCAGAGTGTGACCCCTCATATGTCTTTGGGTGCTGAAGTATTTTGGGCTGGTCAGCATCGAAAATCTGGTGTTGGATATGCTGGTCGGTATGAGACGGACAAGATGGTAATTGGTTTGGCACTCATCCTTTATTGCATGAGCTATCATTGTTCAATCGTTGTGTTTGAGTACTGTGTAAGGTTCATTGACTCTTGTAACTTGCATTGATATACAAGCAAAGGTCACCTATCATTTGCCTTCTGATTTCCATAAAACCTATTTCTTCACTCAATGACTTGTTTCTAAGTGCTGGAGTGGCGTCAAATACTCAGCATGCCTTTTTCAAGGCATTGGACAAGTATCCTGTTTTTCAATTCCATAATTGGAGTCCTAATGGGCCTAGTGAGTTGATCTCCATGTGCTAGAGATCTGATGACTTACTGACAAGGTTCATCTCTTTAATTACCAAGAATTATATGCTGAATGAAATCAGATGTAAAAAAATTGTAAACCGGAGCAGGTTCTACTTTTATGCCCAGTGTGCAAAATTAAATGTCATGTGTCATTTTCACTATTATGAGGTTTTATGCATTTTTTTATAATGAAAGAGATGTCTGGTCTCTAGCCATAATTCTGCAGAGCAAGAAGGATAAAGAGGAAAGCCTATTGATCTCTGCTTAGCTGGCACTCTAACTGAAACACCAAGCTTGTAAATTTTGTGCATTCACCTTTTGTCATAGATTTTTCAACTCATTAAACATGCACAAACTTGTATCGGAATTCTTACCTGTACATGTGTGTTTCTTGCTTTGACTGGACAATATTACATCTTTGCCCACAGGTTGCTGCAGGGCAAGTTGCTAGCACTGGATTGATGGCTTTGAGCTACGTGCAGAAGGTTTCTGAGAAGGTAGTCTGTTTCTTGAGAAAACTGTAATTTTTATCTAAATAAATTTCTTACATTAATCTTCTCTGTTGATATTAAGGTTTCACTAGCAACAGACTTCATGTACAATTACTTATCAAAGGATGTGACTGCTAGTGTTGGCTATGATTATGCCCTCAGACAAGTAAGTGGAGTGATGTCAGTTTTTCTTCCTCTTAAGAAACTATGAGTTGTGGCATATGGATACCAGTGTCATTTCAGCTCTCTTTTCATAAATTGAGGACTGATTTTGGTTAAACTGAAAATTACTATTTCTCAAAACAACGGGGCATGAACAAATTGAATTTGTGGGTGTGGTGCCACTGGGTTTAAAGTATGTTATTTGTCATTTATTTCTAACATGTCCATTAGATATATTGATATTTCATTATGTTTGGAGTGTCAACATATTATTGCCTAGGTTGTCTAGATATCTCTGACTGTAACCTTGATCATCAACCCTGATGGGCCTAAAATCTTAAACTTGCCTGTATTGAATTGATACTGATTTTGGTGGTTATTTCAGGCCCGTTTGAGAGGAAAGATTGATTCCAATGGATGCACATCCGCCTTCTTGGAAGAACGCTTGAATATGGGTCTCAATTTCGTTCTTTCTGCAGAGGTATGGGACCATGGTATCTTTAGATTCTTAGCATGATGCTTCAGCTTTTCTCGGCACTTCTGATAAATTATCTTTTGTCAGCTTCTGCTTGCCATTTATATGTGCACTTCCTTCAAGCAGATTTTCGCAAAGCACTATCCCCTTTCTTCTCTTCCTTCTCTGAGGTTTTTGAGTCATAAAAGTATCCTAACCAGTTCTGAATTTACATTTTGCAGTTGGATCATAAGAAAAAAGATTACAAATTTGGATTTGGGTTGACAGTGGGCTAATTTAAAGAGCTGAAGGCATCCGACCTCGTATCAGCAAATTCCGCATAAAACCTGCTGCTCGCAGCTTGGCAAATTCCTGCGTCAAACTTGCCTTTTGTTTGAACAGTTCCTTTTCTTTTCCTACTTTTGAACTGTTTTGAGAGAACATTATTTGTGCAGCAGCAGCAGCTGCAGCCGGAACAGGTTAAGCTGCAAGTAGTATTCATTGAATTGGTATAATTTTGCCTGCATTTCTATAGCTCTACTATGAAATTATCGAAGGGAAGCGTGGATGCTTCTCATTTCGAATCAGTAACATTTCCTTCATGTTTATTTTCTTAAAATCAAAGAGTCTTGATTCCAAACCAAGAACAGAAACACAAATCAGTGACATTTTTTTCTTCATATTTATTTTTGAACAGCCACTGAGAATTTTTAACCAAAATAGGGGCCCTTTACATGTTATTAATCAAATAAATATCTTCTTAATGATGCTTAACTACCCCTGCAAACGGTTGTCTCTCCCAATCCTCTACCTAAACAGGTTTTTATTCCTCCATGTAAATCATTTTCGAGTATTTTGGATTAGAAAAAAAGAAGAAAAAAAATTAATTGTCTTGTAGACATGAAAAACAGTCACCAAGGAAAAAAAAATTAACTATCAATTTAGTTTTATTTGGACAAAATAAAATTAAAAATAAATCATATTATTGAAAATATTTGTTTCAAGTTTCAATATTTCATATCCATATACAAGACTCATAATGCAACCCCACAAAAAAGGTCTGAAAATCATGACATTCATTATAATTTATTGCAACACTGAAATCCTACCTTGATAAGCATTTTGAAAAGAAAAAATTGTTTCTGACTTGGGATAAGCTTTATTTCTTCTATTCAATACATAATATTCCAACAAAACAAGAAAGATACGAAGCCGAAAAGAAAACAAAGTGGGGCCAAACAATTAGCCGCTAACGTACGTGGATTGGGGCAAATTAACGGACATTTGTTTTGAATCGCTTCCATTCCTTTCCGGATAAAGAAAACTTTAAATTTTATAAAATCTTGATAAGTTTTATTTAAATAAGAAAAAAATGATTTATCTTCCTTTATGTAATTGCTATATTCAATATCTAAATACCATAATTTTTTTTATTCACATTACAAGCCATTCATAAAGATGATTCATCTTCTTTCTTTATAAAATTAAAATTTTTTTATCACTGTTCATATTCAAATTCGTTTGATATGCATATTTGTAATGTCTATACATGTAACACCTGAACCTTTTAACCATTGATTTGCCCACCGGTTTAACCTTTGATTTTTTTGGTTGATTTGCTACGTTTCTCACTGGCTTTGCTAAAACGTGCTTTCGTCACCTTAGGTATCTAACAATTGCTATTGGAAGCTGCTGTTACTTATTTTATTTCACCACCAATTCTATAAGGAATTCTTCATTCAAAACTTTGATACCAAATGATTTTGAAAAAGAAAACTTCCTACTGCTGTTAACGTGTCAATTCTAACTGCTGCTGCTGTCTTCT